>OHBM01000488.1_pt1 | contig 31823 bp, 29 predicted proteins | sample 1577251 | NCBI WGS metagenome assembly OHBM01 (sample SAMEA3541557, study PRJEB24748) | human gut metagenome | biome: human gut; feature: human-associated habitat; material: faeces | place: China | collected 2012 | reverse complement strand
ATCGCATATCATCTTTCTTTATCGACTGACTTTATTATATTATGAATTTAGTATTCTTCAAGCATAAGTAAACGTAATTCATCCCCCACCTTAGAGGTGATTGACTTCTTACTACAAAAGGTTAAAAACTCAGCTGTAAAATTTCTAATTTGTAAATTTTTCATAATAACTTTTCATCTTTTTTGCTAATTAAATTATACTATAATTCCAACTTTTTCTTAACCATAAGCTCATTATTTTTGTACTCACATCTAACTTATAATATATTTAATTAATTTTGAAAATAGTTTTTAGTTAAATAATTATTCTTTTGAGATATCTCGTACTAATTATTTTATAAAGAAAGAATAAATAAAATCTATTAAGAAAATTATAATAAATATATTAGTTAAAATTCTAGGTACCTTAGGTACTGTCTTATCCAAGTATTTTCTTACTATAAATAGAAATATATAACTAGCAATAACCCAACCAAGTGATACTTCAACTGCTATATATTTACCATAATTGAATCTAAAGCTACTATAATCCCAATAAGATTTAAGAAAAAATTCTACTAAATGGCCACCAATTAATTCAAGAATAGTTAAGATAAAAAAATTTAATAGTAGTGTTATTAAAATCTTTCCCCATTTAGAAATTCTAAATTTAGCAAAAGCAAACTTTTCAATTAATAACATTACCACTATTCCAAATCCATATACTGGCATCCAAGGTCCTACAAATGGATTATTAGTTAAATGATGATGAAAAATTAAATGAAGAATATTTTCATAAATATAACCAATTACGGAAAAAATAAAAAAGTATGATAAATAATAATACATAATAATCACCATACTTAGTTTTTACATTTTAGTTTATTTATATACTTATTTTAAGAAAAAAGCCTTAGAAACAAAGCTCTAAGGTTTAACTACCAAGTACAAACACTTCCTAAAATAATAGCTAATAAGATATATAAAACTATAATTATAACAAAACTATTTCTAGGTTTAGAACATCCACAAGAAGTTGTTACTGGTTGATTATTTGAACAAGACATTTTAACACCTCCCTTAAAAAATTAAATATAGGCACCTATAATGATTACTAGTAAGATAAATAGTACTAAAATAATAGCACTTGATGAATTGCAATTACCCATAAATTAATCCTCCTTTTTTTCTAGTGTTCACATTATTTTATGGTATTTTTCTAAATGTGTGATTATTTGAAGGATGTTTTTTAGTGTTTTCCAAAATAATGGTAGATGTCTATTCCTAATTCTTTGTCTTCATCGTCTAGTATATATCCATTTCTTAAGGCTACTTTTTTACTAGCCTTATTATTTTTATCTATTTTTAATTCTATATCATTTAGTCCTTTAATATTTTCTATTAAATAAGGGGTCACTTGAGCTAATACTTTTTCACCATAACCTTTTCCTCTTAAGTCTTTATCAATGCTATACCATACTTCTACTACTCCAGTACTAGACATATCTAAAGTTCCAACTACACCAATATTTTTCTTATCTTTATTTACTACATATGCTTTACCTATTTCCATTTTATCATCAGATTCTGCTTCATGTTTATCAAGGAAAGAGATAAAGTTATGAGAAATATATTTATTGATACTTTTATCTCTATTAAGACTCATTAAAAGACTATAGTGTTTTATTTTATCAATTTTTTCCAAATTAAAATTTCTTAGTTTTATCATAATACTCCTCACCTTTTCTAAGTTAATAATACTTTTAAAGTAGCAACCTGTCAATTTATTTTTGAGAAGTTTTACGTCACTCCTTGCTTATTTCTTAAAGGTTTGTTATCATTATATTGCATGTAGATAGCATGAAGGAGGGAAATAACGTGCAAAAGAAAAAAGGTATAGCATTTCTATTACTTATAGTTTTAGTTTGTGTATTAGTTACAGGTTGTGGAAAAAAAGCTGAGCTTGAAAAGAATTCTACTATTGTTAAATATAAGGGAGGAAAAATTAAAGCAGAAACTTTATATGAAGATTTAAGAGATAAATATGGTATTAGTGTCTTAATTGATATGATTGACCATAATATTTTCGATAAAAAATATAAAACAACTGATGATGAAACTAAGTATGTAGATAATCAAATAAGTCAAATGAAATCACAATATGGTGACAATGATGAAACTTTCTTAGCAGCTGTTAAACAGTATTTAGGTGTAGAAAGCATTGATGAACTTCGCAATATGATTTCTTTAGAATACAAGAGAAATTTAGCTGTTGAAGATTATATCAAAGATAATATCAAAGATGATGAAATACAAAAATATTATGATGAAGAAGTTATCGGTGATATGAAGGTAAGACATATCTTAATTAAACCAAAGACTACTGATGATATGTCTACTGAGGAAAAAGAAGATGCTGAAAAGAAAGCTAAAGAAAAAGCTGAAAAGTTAATTAAGAAATTAGACGATGGAGCAGATTTTGCTAAACTTGCTAAGAAGTATAGTGACGATACTGGTAGTAAAACCGATGGTGGTTTAATTGACTATTTCAATAAAGATAGCGGTATGGATGAAGCATTCTTAAATGCCTCTATCAAACTTGAAAAAGGAAAATATACAACTGAACCAGTTAAATCAACTTATGGATATCATATTATTTTAAAAGTTGATCAAAAGAAAAAGGCTTCTTTAAAGAAATCAAAGGATGACATTCTAGATAAATTGAAGGATGAGAAACTTAATGCTGATGCATCTCTTCGTTATGAAACTTTAATTGAAGTTAGAAAAAAAGCTGGTCTTGAATTTAAGGATGATTCTTTAAAGAAAGATTATGATGAATATATGAATAAGTTAATGGAAAATGCTAAATCAAGTAGTAAATCTAATAGTTAATATTAAAGGAGCTAGTAATTAAACTAGTTCCTTTTTGAATAGTACTTATAATAACATAGTAAGTTCTTTTTTACTTAGACCAGTATACTTCATTATTTTATCTACTGATTCTTTTCCTTGAAGCATTATTTTTGCTATAGCTAATTTTTCTTTATTAGCACCAGCTTTTTCGCCTTCTACTAGTCCCAAGCTCTTACCTTCAGCCAGTCCCAAACTTTTTCCTTCAGCTAGTCCATCATCTCTGCCACTAGCATATTCAGAGTTTTTTTCTTTTCTAATAACTGCTTCATAGTCATAATAAGCATTAAATTCATCATTTAATTTTAGTTTTTCCAGTTCACTCATTAATATCAGTCCTTCCTTATAGTTTCCTACTATTTCTTTTAATTCTTCCATGCTCTCACTTGTTAAAATAGAACACAGTGTAGCAAGCTCGTTCTTACCGTTATACTTAATGCCTTTAAAGTTACTAAGATAAATCTCATAGCTTTCTACACCATCTATTTTAGTATGATAAACACTATCTCTAAAACAATAAGTGACTAACTTGGCATCTTTCTTTTCAAAGTAAGAATTGTTTAGAGTTATTTGAACAACCTTTTTAGATTTGTAACTATCTCCGACATCATAACCACTTCCTGCCAATCTAAATAGATAATTATATTGTTTTCTTCTTGTCCATTTTGTTACTTCATAATTAACTTCTAGATTAACAATGGTATTATCTTTCTTAAATAATAAATCAAGACGGTAATCTTTAATATTATTACCTGTATTTAACTCTTGATCTATTAATGTATAATCACTAAGATCTATACCAGTTGCCAAATAAATAAGCTTATAGATGATATACCTTGTATCAGTACTTTTTACTAAATACTTTATAGTAGTATCATATAATGGTTTTATAAATTTCTTTGTCATATTCCTCCTTTCTTTGGACAAGTAGCTAAAGGATAACAGATATGGATATCACTTTGCAAACAGCCAATTTTCAAAATTCACTCTTCCAAATTAGGGGTTTTATTAAATTCAGGCCTTCAATTTAGTAAATTGAGGGTATATTTTTACCGAGATTTACTAAATTAGCATCTGACAAAAAAATTTTCAATTATTTTATATCATAGATACTTACTTATTACTATAATTAGAGAACAACTTCTTAATATTTTAACTTTTCCCGTACTAAAAAAAACCATAAGCAAATATGACTTTCCATAAATATTATTTTAAAATGAATGGATCACTTTCTGTACCTTTTCCACTTCGTATCATTACATTATTATTTAACATAACAGTTGGTCTAATTATATTAAGACTAGAAGCATTTGAATATAATAGATAACCATTTTCATTTACATAATATACATCATTAGTATCAAAACTAGGAGCAGTTCCTAACCACCAAGCAGTATTTTTTACTTTCAAGTAGTTATAGTTTTGACAAGACTTAGAAACGGTATTCTTACAATTAACATCTATTGAAGCATTAATATAATCTGAAGCAGTTAATAAACCTATCATTTGATTATCTAAAGAATCAGCACATTCTACTGCTCCTGTATTATTTTCTTCTTCCGCACTTCTTTTACCTATACAGAATGAAAATGTAGTCAATTTCTGACGATCATTATCTGATAATAAACTAAAGTCTTTTAACTTATCAGCATAGATACTTGCTAGCATATCTCTCATTCTACTAGGACGATATAAATTGATACCAGAGCTATAACCCATATCTGCATTATATCTATCATCCCATACATCAGAATAATATTCTTCAAACTCAGGTATTAATAATATTTTATTATCACTAGTTATTTTTACAATTCTAAATAGTCCTTTAGAGAGTTTAACATAATTATTTACTTTATCTCCTCTGAAGACATGCTCACCATTCATTTCATATAAACCATTACCACTAGTAACTATTTTATTTTTACTAGTTACTGCCTTATATAATTCTTCTGTCTTATATGAATTACCACAATCAAGATATGGTGTATAAATATACTCATTATTTACTTTCTCTACAACTACTTTACCAGTACACGAAACATTCTTCTTAAGTTTAGAAAGTGGTTTCATCAATTTATAATCATCACTCGCTAAAGTAGTAGCATCAACTTCACTTTTCTCCCCCTCATTAGAAGGTAGTAATACATCTTGAACTTGATAATATTTAATAGCAGCATTTTTAAGGACTTGTTCTATCTGATCATAAGTATAATTTCTTCCTATTATTACTGTTCCAATTAAAATTAATAGAAAAATTAATATTAAAATTCCAGAAATAATACCCACTACTTTTAAAAGTTCTTTTCTTGCCTTTTCTTTATCAGAAGTTGGAGTAGCAGAAACTGGTTGATCAGTTTTATTTTCCTCCGTTGATAGTTTTTTTCCTATATCTCTAAATTTATTAAACATGTTATCACCTATTCATCAAAGAAATCATCAAAGAAATCATCATCACTATCATTATCATCAAGATTTAAATTAATGTCATTATTAGTAGTAACTTCTTTTATAGGAGATTCTTCTAATTTCTCTTCTTTTTCTTCCATTTTATTCATTTTTTCTTTTTCTTTATTTAAAGCTTCTTCTTTTTCAAGTTCAGCTATCTTAGCATCTATTTTCTTAACTAGTTCATCTACATCAAAACTAGGAGTAGATTCCTTTTTAGTAACTGGCTCAATAGCTTGATTAATTTGAGGTTTACTAGGAATAGAACTACTTTCCATATTAAATGGAGATGGTTCTTTTTTAGCAAATAAATTAGGTGGTAAAAATGGTGGCATCATACCTCCATCACCATTAGGCATTCCCATATCTGTAGAGTTCATCATATCAAGTAATTTTTTCTTTTTTTGCTCTTTTACAAATGTTTTTATATCAAATGTTTGAACTGGAATTTTTTCTCTTTCTGTAAAAACTGCCTTAGGATAGGTCTTTCCCCAATTAATTTTAAAATCAGGTGTCATTTTAGTCTTAAACGGTTGTTTACGCATACGAAGAATAATAGTTTCAAACTGTTTCATTCTTTGTAAGTCTGATACGGTAACAAGAGGTGTTGATGCAGTCTTATCATCTTTTTTACTCTTAACCTCACCACACATCTTTGAAATTTCTTCAAGAGCAGCAAGCTCTGCTGAAATTAAGTAAATAATATTTCCACAGTTACCACGAATAGTTTCTGCTTCTTCTTTACCATATACTTGATTTAGCTGGGCATAGTTTTGAATTATCATGGTAAAACGCATATGTCTTGAACGGGCAGCTGTAATCATAGTTGTCATATCTTTTAATTTAGGCATATTAGCAAACTCATCTAATAAGAAGTTTGTTCTAACTGGAAGAGCTCCACCATTTGCTTGAGCAACATCAATTAGTGTTTCATAACACTGTTTTAGTAATATTGTTACAAGAGGATGATAGGTTGTCTTCTCATCTTGAATAACAATAAATAAAGCTGTTTTTCTCTTACCAATACCAGCTAGGTCTATATCACTGTGACTTAACATTTCTGATAAATTTTCACGTGAAGCAAAAAGTTTTATCTTCTGTCTAAATACTGATAAAATACTTCCCTTTGTCTCACTTGGAGCAGATATCGTACTAGAAGCATTAATTGAAGCGGCACTAGCTGGATCTTTAGCATCAAAATATTCTTTTATATAAGTACTAGATCCAAACTTTTCTTCTCCAACTGTTGTCATTAAACTAACACTATTAAGGTTAATTTCTTCTTCTTTAGCATCTTCAAATAAACCAAGTACTACACCAGAGAAATAATCAGCACTAGTTTTTTCCCAGAATGGATCAGCATTAGCGTTAGATGAGTCATATAAAATATTTAAAGCTAAGTCATCAAGTAACTCTATTGCCTTATCTTGATTACCTGACTTATACATATGATATGGAAGTGTCAAAGGATTCCAACCACTACCAGCTTGTGGATTACGAAAGTTTAATACTTGAACATCATAACCTTTCTCTCGTAACATAGAAGCAGTACTTTCATAAATTTCACCTTTAGGATCAGTAATAATCATGGATTCACCATTCTTAGCAAGTAACTTAACAGTTGGTTTAATTACTGTTTGTGTTTTACCAGAACCAGTAGCACCAATAACTAAAGTATGATACTCACCATCATCTACCCAAGCTTCGTTTTCTTTAAGAATTAAAGGAACTCCACCAGCACTAGCTGTTTCTGCTTGTAAAGGAACCATGGTAAGTTCTTGTTGAATTTCTTTATCCTTAGCCCATCTAGAATAACCCTTATCCTTCTTCTCAGTAGTAATACCAAATCCTTTTTCCATTTCAAAGAAATAAGATTTAACACTAGCAAACATACCTATTAAAGCAACTACATAAATTAAAACTGTCATCCATAAAAACTGAGGTGTAAAAGCAGGAAATGGATTAAAACCACTAAATACTCCTTCTGTAGTAAGTGTATGTAAATTAACTATTCCAATAGCAATAATATATAATAAAAATATAGCAAAGATACCAAATATAATTAAATCATCTTTATCAGCTCGAAATTTTAATTTCATGAAAACCCTTCTTTCTTTTTTTGAAACATATTATAACGTAAAACAAGAAAATATTCAACTATCTAAATTATAACACCTAAACTTAATAATGTCTTTACTTATCATCACAAGATATTATTTTTTGATATTTTTTATTTTTTAACTGATACATTTCTATACATTGTTTTTTATCACTATAATAACCACAACCAGTAATTATCTCATAAGTACCATTTCCTGTTAAATCAACTAAGTAAGCAACATAAGCTTGACACATATCATACATTTTATCATAAGTTTCTATCTCTTTTTTTAGTATAGAAATATTATTATCTTTAACCATAAATATAAAATTGAATACATCTTTTGGACTTTCTGTAGTAAACACATTAGATATAATAAATAACTTTTCTTGTTTATTATCACCATCTAAATCAAAGTTAATTACATTTTTAGTAGTAAAATCCATTGTAACGATATTATTATCATCTAATACCTCTCTTATATATTTCTCATCACTTTCACTTACTTCTTCTAAAGTAAAATCACCATATTTATATTTTTGATTTGTCTTAATAGCAAAGATATCAACTCCTTCTTGATTTATAGGATTTCTATCTTTATCAAAGATATACCATCTATCATTATATAGAAGATAATGGTTACCTAAGAACTTTCCATCTTGATAAATATCAAAAGCTTGCCAATTATATTGTTTTGTTCTAGTCATATTATACCATTTACCATTCTCATAGTACCATTTAGCATCAGTATTTACAATAATTGAAGTTTTATTATGCATATCTTTAAAATGTGGATAAACAAAGAAGACAAACATTACTACAAAATAACTAGCTAAGAGAAATAATAATACATAATATCTAGTCTTTTTTTCTTTCATGTTTTATCTTCCTTTCTATTTTTTCTTAAAGCATTGAATCATAGATGTTCTCTTATAGTCATATTCTTTCCACAAGTTAGTAGCTTTACTACCAGGATCTAGCATTTTAATATTTGTACCGTTAACACTATCAATAGCAACCCAGTGTTGACCTTGTCCACCTTTAACTTCTACTACACAATACGTATTAGACTGACTAATTTTATTATTAATAGCTTTCAATTTAGCAGTACGCGATAAGCCAGATAAAGTTTGTTTAGATGAAGAATCATAAACAAAGTTAGGAACTACTTTTTTAACATTAGCCCAATATAAGTTTCCACCTGAATCAAAGCCACCAGCTTTATTCATCGCTTCTACAAAAGTACCCGGATTAAAATTACCTTTTAAAGTATTGACAACTGGTAAACCATCAATTGCCCCACTCTTAGCAATTAACATAGAAATACTAGTAGCAAGACAGCCAATATTACCAATTGACCTAGAACTATCAGTTCCTCCACCTAATACTACGTTTTTCCATCTAGAGTCAGTCTGTTTCCAACCTACATAACTACCAGCAGAACTACCATCACCAGTAGAGTTGTCAGTACAATCACTATCACTAATAGAAGCAACTCCAGGGTAATGTTTTAGAATTATTTGTGTGTAATCAAGTCCTTGATTAGCCATATCTTTCCATGCGTTCTGATCAGTTCCTACAAAGTTTGTCATATACACCCTTCCTTGGCTATCGAGTGCTACTTTTCCAGCTACTTCATTAGCCCATTGTCTTCTTTGATCATTTTGTGGAATAGGACCTTTGTGAAAAGTTGTAGCAGTAGTTGTACCACTATGCATTATATGATTTTGATTACTACTAGAACCATTAACACTACATCCTTGATCTGGATCACAGTACACCTGATCAGTAACACAATTGGTTATCTGTAAAATCCACTGCCCATCTTCCTGTGTTAATTTTCTACCACCTTTTCCTCCGCTGGCAGCTGTAATAGTAAGTGCATAGCTTCTTGCAGCTACAAGTTGTGCTTTATAAGCTTCTTCTGGAGCATTTTCAGTTTCTGCATGGGCAACACCTAAAACATATTTTTCAAATGGAACTAATTCTTCCCCTTCAATTGGTTGACCATAAGTACCATCACACATATCACCAGCCGACATAAGTCTTACCTTTATGTCACTAGCATTAATAGCTTGACTTTTTACACCAGTACCATACTTCTCTGTATTCATTCCTTTTATGTCATATGTACAAACATCACCAGTAGTACCAGTTGATATACTTTTGTTTTTATTTTTATTATCATCATAATACTTTAAGATATCAAACATATCCTCAACATATCGTTTATAAGTTTCTTCACTTTTTCCTGGTATCTTATCTGGAAAATAACTATTTTGTAAATTTTCTTTAAAAGTATCTTCACTAAAACTACCATTTTCATCAAACATTAAATCAGCTATTTCTCTAATTTTTGATTTAGTCATTTTTTTATATGTATATCCTTTACCATAATTGGAAAGTATCGTATAAACAGCACCTATATACTTAGCTTCAAAACTTTTACCATCTTCACTATATTCATCTTGAACCTCTTCAATACGTTCCTGAAATTTTTTTTCAGCTTCTGTTGTTTTATAACTTTCATTATTATCAGCAATACCTATCGGACCTGTACTATTAAAGATTAGTAAAGGTGATAAAGCTGTAAAGAAGATAATTAAAGGAAGTAAAGATATAGCAACTATCAATACTAATTTAGTAATAGGAGCCATCTTAAGAAAACCCTTAGCCAAATAGGATAAGCTATCACCATTTGATTTTCTATTTCTCCCACGTAAGGCAGACAAACCACCTTGGTTTTCACTAGTATCTTGGTCTTCATTTTCATTATCATTATCTAAAAACCTAGGTTTTTTCGGTAAAAATGAAGGAGCCTTATTACTCATACTATCATTGTTATTATCTAAATCACTACTAGGTTTAGAATTATTATTTCCTGAACCAGTATCAGCATTATCTTTTGACCTATTTGGAGGTAACTGTGGACCTTTTTTAGCTCTTATGTTCTCTAAAGCATCATTAGCTCTTTTTCCCATATCCATAGCATTCTTAATTTGTCTACCTCCGGGAATAGCATCAATCATCTTATTTTTAGCCGCATCCTTCATTCTATTTAAAGTTGAACTTGGACTATCATTATCCATTCTTACTGGTTTTTTATTTAAACTATCTTGGAAAGATCCATTAGAATGAGCTGCATGTGGAGCATCATGCTTAGGGACATTAAAAGATGAACCATTTTGATTATTTGGCACACCTTGATTAGGATTATTATTACCTAATTTATTTTGTCCATCATTTTGGTTCATCTTTTTTCACCACCTAACTTCTTATATTAAAAACCTCCGCCATCACCAAATGACTCTAACTCTTCTTTGGTAACAACAACATTTATTCGCATTCGTCTATTTCCACAGACAAACAATGCTTCACCTTGTGAGTATCTTTTAATACTATCTCGTTCATTATCATTTAAATCAATTAATAGTGATAAATCATCAACCGCTTGTTTCTTTAATCCCATAACAAGATAATATGATGAGTTATCAAAAATAGCTTTACCTTGAGTAATAACTGCTCTATCTGAAAAATCACTTGGTTGTTGGGTAATAATTATTGTACCTGTATTATACTTTCTAGCACGACGTTGTACTTGTGCTAAGAAGTCAGCTCCTAACTCGTTATTAGCACCTAATAATACGTGAGCTTCATCAACCATTAGAATAGTATTTACACTAGTATCAAGACATAATCCCCAAGCAAAACGTAAGATGTTAAAGAATAAAGCATTCTTAGTATTACCTTCAGAGTTCATTAATTCTTTAATGTTAAATACCATAAAGTCACTATCTTTTCGAATAGTAGTCTTACCATCAAAATAGAATTTAAGTTCTGTTACTAATGGTTTAACTTTTAATTGTAATCTTTGTAAGATATCTTTTTCATGTGTTTGTTCAGGCATTGATAAGATACGTCCTTTAATAGTTGCATATACATCAGTAAATGTTGGATAATCATTACTAGTAAAATGAGAAAAATCAGTATCAAAATCAATTCCAAATCGCTTATAAGTATCTTGTACTACTTCACTAAACATAGTAAGTACATCTTCTGTAATTGATGGATCATAATACCTCATAAAAGCTTTTAATGATTGTAAAGTTCTTGTTAAAACAGTATAACCAAGTCCTTGTTTAATTTCTTCTTCATCAGCATCAATAATAACTTCAAGGGGATTAATCATACCAAATTGTCCACCTTTACCGATATCAACTGTATCTCCACCAAAAGTTCTTGTAATTTCTTCAAGTTCATTTTCTGGATCAATTGCCACTATCTGACAACCATTTCTAATATGACTTCTAAGTACTAATTTAGCAGCTGTACTCTTACCACTACCAGAAGTACCAAGTATTATCATATTAGCATTATTTCTATTATTTTCTTTTCTTATCTGATATAAGAACTGATTAAATAAGATAACACCACCAGAGAAATCAACTCCAAGTAAAACAGATAATCCAGGATCTTTTATACTATCAAAGATAAATGGATACATTGCTGCAATAGTTGGAGATGGAATAGGAGTTCCAATTCTTTGTTCAATATCTTGTGATGGAAAGATTGGTAAAATACTTTTTAATACTTTCTCTTGTTCAAAACGAAGTGAAATAGCACGTAACTCCATCGCATCTAAATAGTTCTTAACATTAACTTTTTTAAGTTCAAGTTCTTCTTTAGTATCAGCAGTAATCATAATATGCATTTGAAAGTCAAAGATCTTAGATTGACTTGATGCAAGCATAGATACAAAGTACTCTAAGCTCTCAGCATCTTGTCTAATCTTCTCCTTAGCTGTCTGATCTTTTTCCTGACGATACTTTTCTCTTAAATCTGCTATTTGTCTATTAATCATCTTAGACATCATACTAAAAGGAACTGGTATATGTTTAATAACAATTTTAATACCACTCATAGAAGTAAGTGTTGATAAATAACCAGGTGAGATATATTTAGGATAAGAAATAACTGTTAAGATAGTCGCATACTTATCACTAATAAAGAAATCACTTGGATTAAAATGTAGTCCCTTCGGAGCTATTTGACTCTTTAAACTTATACTCATAATGGCATCACCGTCCCAAACTCAGTAGTTTTACCTCCATTTAAGAAGTTATCTAGAATTAATCTTAAATCATCATTACTAACTTGAGAAGCATTAAGTCCACAACTAGCTAATCCATTTATTAGTAATCTAATTCTCTTTTGCAAGTTATCTGGATTCTTATCTTTAAATAAAATGTAATACTCAGTATCAACAATACTATTATTCATAAAAGTATTACCCTTTTCTATATCTTGCATAATAATCTTACGAATAGCAGGAGATGGTGTATCATTATATAGAAGTTGTAACTGTGACATATATACAGATATATCAACCGGTCTATCCGCTACCACTAACCAAAATTCAAAATCAATCATATTATAAAAGTTTTTTAAACTAATCAAGACATTATCTTGAGCCTGAGCATCCAAGATAAAGATATTACGAGGAGCTATCTTAACTCCTGTAACTTTATTTTTATCACTACAGACAATCATACCATTTTGAATAGATTCAACCGGTAACCAATCTTCTGTATAAGCACTACCTATTTTTTTTGCCATCTGATACACACCAACCCTTCCACACATATCTTTGTCTATTTGTTAAAAAAGCATAACACTCTAAGATAATTGTTAATATATTATGATAATTAGGAATAGGAATAATTAGAAAAGTACAAATACTAGCAGGAAGTATAACAAGTACTACCTGCATAGTATCATTCATTGGCATACTAACTAACAATACCAAGGTTAAAAGTATACCAACTCCAAACAAAATCAAATCAAACCCTCTAAATATTCCTAAGAACAATTCACCTTTTTTAGTATTAGCTGGTATTAAATAATTCATCAACTAGTCACACTCCTTTTCATATTAAGGTCTAGGACCACCACCAGGAGGACCACCCGGACCAGGGCCTCCCCTAGGGCCAGGTTCTCCTGGCCCCGGTGGACCAAATGGGTCATCATGATATGTGTTATTATCAATATTTTGTCTATTTCCATTAGGATTCCATCTGTTCTCAGTTCTAGCAGTAGTTGGATCATCCCAATCAGTATGACTACCCCAAATTCTATCACCAATAGTCTGGTGTGCAGTTCTTCCACGACCTCTAGCATTATACATATCAGGTCTATTCATAATATCGTTTCTTCTTTCACCAAATAGACTAGGTCTATGCTCCTCTTCAAAACTTGGATTAACTCGATGCGTTTTAGCATATTCAGCACCCTCATCATATAATGATTTGGCCTTAGCAGCTGCTTTTGCATCAGAGCTTTGATGCTTATATAATGCTGCTCTCATTTGTTCCTTTGCTTCTGTACTGCCAAAGGTTCCAGTACGGTAATTATAATCGATTCCGTTAATAGCAGCAATTTCAGCCATTTCTTTATTAGTTGCTTTGCCTTTCAAGAATCTGTCATATAAATCTTTTGATTTAGCAGCTTGATCCTGAGCATCATACATTTTTTTCTTTGCAGTATCTAATCCAGCAGCCGTTACACCATAACGTCTAGCCATCCTAATATTGGCACTACGTGATAATCGATCTTGAAGATTATTTACAATTCCACCACGAGCTTTAGGATCTCCTGTTCTAAGTTGGGCAGCAAGATCACGCCCTGCAGCCCAACCATGTGGAGCAGGTTTTCCTTGAGCAGCAGCTTCACTTGCAGCTCCAAACGCACCCATAGCAGCAGCTCCAGCTCCAGCAAGTCCTGCTCCACCAAGTAAGGAAGCAGTTCCAGCCATCACACTTGAAAGTCCAACATTTCCCATTGGTTTTCCTTTTATTCCTAAAACGTCTTTAATAAATTGAGGTGCCTGTTTCATAAAGACAAGTATACCTAATATTACAAATATAAAAGCTACACCTGATGTAAATGTAAATCCTTGAACATTACTTCCAAAGATATTATTCATACCACCATTCATTATTATTTGAATCACAAATAAACCAAAGTATACTATAGCAAGTCTCACAAATAAATCAACATAAGTAGAAATCAAAGATTTAGTCCAGTTATCAAATGCACCACCGCCTTGTTTAGGTGGGTTAATATAAGAAATAATTGGTACAGGTGCTACCATTCTTAAAATAGCAAGCTTAATAGCACGAACTGCTATATCAACTGTAAAGCCAGTTATAATAAGTGCCATAATTAACATAACCAACGCACCTAAAATTGGTGTATAAGCAAAAGCATAACGTTCCTGCTCAGTAGAAAGACGTTTTAATCCACCACATGCATCATTAAGGTGAGATAAAATAACCTGTGGATCAACATTTTCTTCAGCATATTGTGATTCATTAACTTCACCAGCACATATAGTATTTTCACATGTTTCAGAATCCTCACAAGGCGGATCATTACTATCATAAACATTAATTCTTACAAACACTTTTAAAACAGTGGAAGCCATTGCATTACCTATATCACTCAAATTATTAACATCCATATCCTCATTTGTTCTAGTAGATGACGTACCTAAAATCAACTTAGCAAGAATATTCTCTGATAATATTGAGTTCTGAGCCTTATACAAAAAACCAAATAGAATCCCATGATCATTTATATAAGCATTAAGACTATTTTCCTTTGCATTAGGAATATTAATAGGTATAACAAGAGTAAGCATAAATAATGCTACTACAATCCTAGTAACCATTTTACTCGGTCCTTGTTTTTGATCTTTTACTACATCTGGATTTATAATAATATTTAAAATTGACATAGCTAGTTTAAATATCATTAAGATTCCTAAAATCAACTGAATTCTAGAATAGAAAACTTTAATTACATCACCACTTACAATAGTAGCATTTGCAACTAAGAAAAACACTTTATAAATAGCTCCAAGTATAGTTACTGCAATAGCATCAAATATAGCACAAAAATCACGAATAAGATCACTAGCAATACTTGGATCAGTATTTTCCCACCAACCTATCATCTATATCAACTCCTTTTATTTTAAACCACAAGTCGGATCATTTATTCCATTTATTAAGCCAAGTAATAACTCTACAAAAGTAGGTACTAAGAATAACGCTAATGCCGCTACTAATCTAACAACAAGTCTTGATTGAGCCTTCTTAAAAGCATCTTCTTCACTTGAAGCAATAGCTTTAATAAAATCTAGTGCACTAAGTAAAACAACTAAAATAGGTCCAGCAATTTTTATATAATTAAGTAGTTTTTGAAGTAACCAACCAAAGCTTCCTTCTGTTTGTGTATCAATTAATTGACTACAATTATCATACTTTTGATTAAGTCCATCTAATGGATTTTTATTATCAGTAGTAGTTTTATTACTATCAACTACATTACCATTATTATCTATAGTAGATCGATTTGTATCATTTTCTCCACCAGTATCATAAACCGTTGTCTTAAAATTAGTTCCTTCCTTTCCATAAGTATCAGATTTAGTATAAATATACTTTGGACAAGTAAACTTTTTATTACTATAGAATTTCTTAGGAACATCAACTGAAAGAGTACAATAACCACTAGTTACTGAACAAGTTCCCTTAACTTTATTACTACCGTTTGGCTTTATAGAAATATCTCTAGCTGACTGAGTCTTATTGGTAGATGAACTAACAACTTTTCTAACATATTTACATTCACTAGATGATGATGAGCTTAGTTCAAATTGTACTCCTGAATTATTTGCATCTGAATTAGATGTATCTCCACTCAATTTAGTTCCTTTTAAATCAGAAGAACATCTTTTATCAATTGTTAAAGCTCCTTTTTTACAATTAGTCCGATTTTTATAAATCTTGAAATTACCAGAGGTGTTTTGCACATAAATACTTATTGAAGGACAACTGCCATTAGAGTTTAAGGCAATACCTTTTTTATTAGCAAATTTAGCAGGGCGACTTGAAAAAGGTGAAGTAGCATTAGTTAAACGCTTTGCATCATCCCCTGTACTTAAAATGAAATCACCTGTAACAGTAGTTCCATCGGTATTAGTTCCAATAAGTTTACTAGTCCAAGAATACTTACACTGTGTAGCAGCTATTACATCAGTAGGCATCAAGAATGTAAAAGCTATTAGGAATAAGGCAATAATATATATACTTTTCTTTTTCATATAATCCTCCACTAAGTACAGTCTAAAAAAATTAGACTAATCAAAATAATTGTATCAAAAAAAAAGAAAAATAGCAATTTATACTTGCTATTTAATTTTAACTTTTATCTACCTGCAGCATTCCAACAAGCACGCCAGTCAGTAATACCTGTTGCTTCATCCCCAGCAGTAGTTGCAACCATTGATAAAACAACATTTACAATTGTTACAATAAAGAATACTGCAACAGCATAAATACAACGTTTAATAAGCTTACCTTGTGCTTCTTTTACTTGTTTTTCATCTGATGCAATAACTGCTTTTGCTAAATCCAATGTTCCAAGAACAATCAGAATAATTGGAATACCAATTTGTAAAATAGGAAATACTCCTCTACGGATAATTTTAACTAAAAATAATAAACCATGACAAGCTTGATCATTAATAGGACTAACATTTCCTAGTACTTGTACTAAACTTAATAAATTCATATCAATTTCTCCTTCTTACTTAATATAATATAAAAATTAGCATTATTTGTCAATTATTAACGTTTGAATAATCCAAAAATCTTACCTTCATCTTTTACTTCTTCCTTATTTAAAAGACCAAGTTTGGTTAAAAAATCAGTAATTACAGGACTCTTTTCTCTATCATTTAATGGTGGAATATTATAAAAAACCTTAGTTCTTCCTTCATATTCAAAGTCCATTACATCTTTATTAGTTAATAAACTTTGATTTAGAACAATTTTCTTTCCTCTTAGTTCTTCGAATATCTTTCTATTTCTTCTCATCAGTTTATTGAGTTTTATACTAGATGGTTCTAAAAGATATAGTACATCTCCACATACTCCATCATTATCTGAATCATTTAAATCAATAAGAATTACTGAAACATCTTTATGCTTAACAATCTCAGTCATCAAATTAGCATCAGTTGTAGAAATCATATTTTTATCATTAAAATATAAAAAATCATGTCTATTTATTTCTAGTGCTAATACACTCATTCCATAAGTTTGTTCAAGTTCTTTCTTTAACATATAAATTAAAGTAGTAGAACCAGCATGATCCGTAATATTACGAATACCAATTATTTGATTACCACCCATTACCTTTTCATTAATTGTACTAGAAAGGTTATTTAGCTGTTGAATATGTGCTACATCCTTATAACTATTAGGATGTTCTAAGCAATATTTAACTCCATCCAAATTAGTAGTAAAATTATAAATTCCCATAGAAATAATCTTAGACAAATAACTACTAGATGTGGATATAGCATTATTTGGTAAGACTAGTATTATTTTTTCTGCATCGAGCCCTATAGATATTTTTTGAATGTTAGTAATGTTATCATAATCTTCAATAGCCGTAATATCAAGGATCATTCTAGCATAAAAGAAGTTCTTAAACATCGAAACAATTTCATCTGCCGTATGAACTCCCTCCACACTTTTCATGACATCAATATCAAGATGGGATAACATTTCTCTAGCTTCATTTGCAATTATAACGTACATGTATACACTCCCTATCTATTCATTGATTGACACCCATTCTTAGCATAAATAGTTTTTGTTTCACCCTTTACTGCCAAAAAGTCTGGAAGTCCAGTAAAGATTCTGTTAAGAACGGGAATATCCATATTTACATAAGTTTTAACGCCATAATAAACACCTCTATATTCTGCATTATCAGAAGTAATAGAATTATTACCAGTATTGTCATAGCACTTAATGCAGTACCCATCTTGGCCATTACAATACCAACCATCAACACTATTATTATTTCTAACATTTTGTTGTTGTATTGAAGAAAGACCATAACCTGCAGTTTTAACCAAAGAACTAATTCTTGTAGCAGCAGTACCACCTTCTCTAAAACCTTCACTTTCTTCAACAATATTAATAATCTCATTCTTAACTCTAAATGCTCGAGTATAATTGACAGAGTATGCCAAATACCCATTAATTAATATAACAAAAACTAATATAATTTGTAATGAAAAAACTCCACCAATGGCATCACGCATTTACAAACACCTCTTTACTTATCTAACTCTACTAGATTGTGAATTAACATTATTATTCCATTGCTTTTGAATATTTGGTTTAATGACATTTGGCCAAAACCAAGCAAAGAAAGTAGTAATTACACCGATTAAAACGATAGTAACAACTGTCATATTTAATTCTCCTGTTGCTTCTTTCATCTTATCTTATCTCCTTTCCTATTGTATAAAATAATTATAACAAACAATTACTACTTTGTAACTATTTTTTATACTTTTTTACATCATCATTGTCATCATAGAAACTAAAATAATCCCCATAACACTTACACCAGTTACCACAAGCATAATCATAGTTTGCTGTTCCATATAATTAAGTCTTTCTTTATATTTAGTCTCACGAGCTTTAGCTTGTAAGCTAGATACTGTCTTAGAAAACATTAAAAGCCTTTCTTGTTTTCTTTCCTGTCCACCTATTCCTAAACGATAAAGTAAACGCATCATTCGCATAGAATCTCTTACTGGATATTCATTAGCAAAGTCCATATATGGTTGAATAGATGAATCACCTGCATTAATCTTTTCAATCATATCCTTAAGACCTGGTTTAAAAATATCAGGAGCATCTGGAATACTTTTACCAATAGCTACTGGTACTGTATAATGCTGAATTAATATCTCTAAACTCTTTAAATAGTATGGCAACATTATATCTATTTGATACAAATGTTTTTTATAATAACCTTTTAAACCAATATAAGGATATTTAAATGCAACAAAACCTACTACTACAGCCAATAAGATATTTAATAAACTAATAGAATTAAGAGATACAAATAAAACTACAAAGATAGTTATAACTCCAATATTAATTCTCTTTTGAAATAAAACATCACTATCAACTTTATCCCCATACTTAGCAGATACTAAGAAATCATAATCATCTTCTCTTAAAAGATTAAAATACTTAGTATTATCTTTTATAAATTTATCTTTATCAATAGTATGATTATATAATAATACACCAATAATAATTACTGCTACAATAATTACTTCCATATCTATTCAACCCCCACATTCTCATTATAATATTTTTCTCCTTTAATAAGGAAGTAAGCATTGAAGATAATAATTCCATGTAATACCCATCTTACATAATTCTTATCTATTAAGGCTAAATAGTTTTCCCTACCTAACATATACTGAACAAGCATAACTAATAAGTATAGAATAACACCATATCTTAAGAACTTTTTATGAAACTGTGCTCTATCCATTCTATCTCTATATACACTTTCAACTAAAGTATCGATATCTAGTTGCATATTTTCTAAACTTTCCCCAGTATCTCTTGCACCTTCTTTAGTGATTTGTAAAAATAACTGATGCATATTTTTAACTATATAGTAAGGATATTTTTGATTCATATACTCAATTGCTTCATCAATAGATCCATTTTCATAAGCCATATCAATCATAACATTTACATCTGATAAAACAGGATCTTCCAAAACTCCTGAATCTCTTACTCCTTCTAGTGATTTTACAAATGATTGAGTAGTAGCAAATTCCATAATTACGTTAGTAGTATAAACTTGTATTTGTTCAAAGACAAACTCACTATAAATTCTTTTACAACGTAGATAAGCAAGATATGGAACTGACGCTATAGCTATTACTACATAAATTAAACTTACTATTAAATTATAAAAATATAAATATGTTACTACCCCAGCAAACCCTCCTAAAAGGACTACTTGAATAGTATATTGTTTGACAGTAAACTCTTGCCCTAATTCTTTAGCTTTTTCTCTTACCATTTTAAAAGAATAAGGGGCAAATTTATTATATAAAACTTCTACTTGTGAAGTTATATACTTTGAAACATTTTCTCCTTTATAATTTCTATAAAGGATTATAGCTACTCCAATTATAATTAATAAGAAAAGTACCATACTTATCCTCCTTCCTACAACACCTCATTTGGAAATGGAATTTTTGGTAAAGATAGATCATCTTTTTGCATTTGTACCGTATTAGTATTGAAATTATTTTCTTTATATGGGATTGAATTAATACTATCTAATTTATTTAATTCATCATCCATATTTTTCATAGAATCACTATTAGTAAGTAGATTACTAATATCTATATTTTGATTTTCTAAATAATTAAGTAAATTTTCACTAGGCATATTCTGAACTGGTTTTTTACCAAAGGTTTTCTGATAAAGAATATGCGTAATAGGTTTATTATCTTCATCAACATAAAACTCTACTACTTCATCTACTTCACGATGGAATTTTCCATATTCTTTACTATAATAAGCTTTGATATGTACCCCTAACTGAATATAACGATAAATTGTTGTCAAAAACTGATCAACATCAATATCTGTTTCCAAAAGAGAATATAAACGATATGGGATAGCACTAGCTTTATCAGCATGAATAGTTGATAAAATATTATGTCCTGATGAAATTGAGTTTCTAACAGCAGTTACTGCTTCTGCACTACGTACTTCTGAAAGTAGTATCCACTTAGGATTTTGTCGCATACAAGTAACAAGTACATCTGTATAACTTGCTACGTTATTAGTTTTCATTGCTACAATATCCCTATGAGGAAATATCTTATCTAAGTGAAGTTCTAGAGTATCCTCAATAGTAATAATTTTTTCATTTTCTTTAGTATGACTAGCTAAATATTTAACAAACTCTGTTTTACCAGAACCAGTTTCACCACTTACTATTATATTGCAATGTCCCTCAACGCATTTTATTAATATATCATGTATATTAGCCGTAAAATAATCTTCCGCTAATAATTTTTCTCTAGATAATCTAATTTTTGCTGGTGTTTTACGAATAACAGCAGCAATTCCATTAGTAGCAATTGACTCATGAACAAAGTTTAAACGAAGTTCTGCACTCTCAGCGTCTAAGAATGGTTTAGCATTATTGAATGTTGTTCCCATTACATTAGAACACTGAAAGGCAAGTTTCTCCATAAAGGAATCATTAAGTCCTGTTACTTCTACCCTTTTAGAACCATAAGTTAGCGAACGAATCCATACTTGTCCATGATTAGAATAAGAAATATCTGTAATATCATCATCATCCAGTAATGGTTTCAAAACTCCAAAGTCTAACTTGTCAAAAATAGATTCATTCATATTATTTCCTCTTTTCTATATATTATTGAGTAGCAAGATCAGCTTCTGTCATAGCTGTAACTTTATTAATAAAGTTCTTCAAATCATCATTAGAAATTTTTACTTCACCAGGATTTTTCTCTAAACTTTCATTAGTAGGAACAGGTATTATCTCAGAATCATATGCTCTTAAGTAAGAAGCCTTACGTAGTAAGATATGGTATTCCTCTGGTACAGCAAATATTATTTGAGCCGGTACTCTATTTTCTTCAGTATTAGCAAATACTGCTTGACCATTGCTATCATAAACTCCCAAAACTTTAACATTTTGTAATAGCTTACCAATCATAATCTTATCATTATTTTCTGTAACTGTTTGATTACTATCAACATGATTCATAACTTTTAAGTAAATATCAATATAATTGCCTGGAACAATCGAATTACTATAAGTACTTGACATATCTACAGATAAGTTATATAAAACATAATTTTTAGGATAATCAAGAATTATATTTCCTGGTAGTTTTTCCTTACTTACTACACTTCTTCCATAGAATAAACTACCTTCTGGAATAACACTATCAATAGCTGAATACATATCAACTACATCAGCTTTTTTAGTAATAGCTTCGCCTTTTAACATAGCAGGAGGTATTTCTATAGTTCCTATCATATCCTCCGTTATTTGTGTACCTGGATTAATAGTTTTTAAAGCGTATGGTACACTTACCGGATTAATTGCACTCTTAACTCTAGCATTATATCCTACATATAATACTATTATTGCTAATACAACACCTACTACTGTTACCGTGTTCTTATTAGAAAAAAACTTTTTAAAACCTACACTAAGATTATTCATATTATCATCTTCCCTTCTATTCTAACTAGCATTTAATGCTTTAGTATAAACTTCATCTATTTTACTATAATCTAACTCACCCGCATTAGCTAACTTAGTCGTTAACTCATTAGATTTGTAATTTGTTTCCATAATACTACTAATTTTATTTGATATTTTTAATGTATCACCATTAAAGCTAGTAGAAGTATTAGAATCTATCTTTATAGTTACTTTAGGTGGAGTCTCATTAATATCATAAATTTTTATATCATAATCTCTTGTATTAGCTACGTTTTGGGCAAAGCGGCGCACAAAACTTTCTGTAAATTTTTCTTTATCCATTCTATAAAGTCCACCGCTTAATCTATAATACCCAATATCAACTGCATCTATCATTGCTGCTTCTGTTGTTTCTTTTAATAAATAGTAATCTAATTCATTTCCGGTTTGATAACTTGAAGCAATATTAATCACTCCAAAAGTAAACATGGCAAGCATTATGATACCAACTAATAGCATCGCCTTATTCATTCACTAATTACCTCCTTCCACATTACAAGTAGTTGAACTTGTCTGGTTATTACATCCAAGTAAACCACGTTTCTTAACCACTGTACCAAGACTATCTAACAATTTACTACGATATACAGTAACACCCCAAGTACCTTGTCCTTCTAATCTATTAACAGCATTACCATTATCGGAATTATTATAAGTTTTTCCTTTATTATACTCTCTAATAGTTTTAATAGCATCTCTTGTTAAATTAATTTCATAGTCAAGGTATTTATTTTCATTACCTTCATCATAAACCTTATCACCAGTTGTCTCAATTGCCTTAGTTAATACTTCTGGATCAACTTTATAGTTTCTATTATTAACATTCTTAGCTTCACTACTCCAGTTAAATCTAGCATTACGATTAGGGAATAAGTTAGATAGATTTACAGAACGTACTTTTACATTTGATACTATATTATTTGATGGAGGTCCGTCATTATCCCCACTACAGTTTTCTCCTACACATTTCTTATCATCACCAGTGCACTCATCACCTACACAATCACCAGAAGTAGGATTTTTAATAGCAAAGAAGCATGAGAAATCAAAGTTCCATTTACTATAACCATAGTTTTTAATAGTTCCTGTAATATTATATTTATTTATCTTAGAAGGCTTTGCTACTGTATTAGTATCATCTATTTTATAATTATACCAATCAACATTAACCTCTTTAGTAGATAAATTAGTACAATATGCATTTCCAATAGCTACAAAGAAAGGTAATTGAGTCTTATCAATTTCAACTTTAGTTTTTCCTGTTTTTACATTAATATAATTTTTAGGGAATGATAAGGTTGTATGGTAATCATAACATGTGTTTCCATCTTTACAAGCTGGAATTCCAGCTAACTTACAAGATTGTTTATCCTCACAGTAAGCTTTATATTCACTAGAGTTTTTATCTAGACTATTACAATATAATTGATTATTAGCACATTCTCCAGTTATACACTTACCATTTGTATTTATAACCATAGAACTATTAGGACCAGATATACTACTCTTATTGCTACCACTTTTAGCTTGATCTACTTTTTGACCAGATGAGTAAGAATTGCCTAAATTTTTACCAGTATTCTTGCTAGTCTCATCAACTACAATTTTATAAGATGAATCTGCTGTTGAATAACAAGATTGAGTTGAACTTACACAAGCTTTTTTAGCTTTAGTATACGTCTTAAGTTCTGCTTTATAAATATTTAGAGCTTGCGTGTTAGTAACTATTGCCCATTTATTACCAGGATATTTATTACTTCCTTTTCTAATTTGATTAGCACAACTAGAAGATACTTGACATGTCTCACCACAATTACTTGTTACAAATGATTTTCCACCATTATAACTTATTTGATGTCTTACTAATCCACCGGAATTTCTATATTTATGAGACGCTTCATCAACAAGAGTTCCAGTTGGTACATATCTATGAATTCTAGAATTAGTATAATAGAACTGACCATTTAATTCTTTAATAGTTAACTTAGTTTTAGCTACTGAACTAAAATAATGTGGACTTATTCTACTTATGCAACCACCACTGTTTTTTAAAGAATATGTTCCATTAACTAAATCATATTTATAATATTTATAAGATGGGTACCACTCATATCCATTATTTAAACCATAATAACCACCAGGTAAATATTGTTTAGAATCATAAACTTTTTGAGCCAATTTGGTTAATTGAGCATCATTCATCCAACCAGTACCTGCTAAATAGCTATCTGTATAACAAGTAACTTTCTTAGTACCAACATCTACCTGTCTTAATGAACTAGCTAGTTTTTGAGGTTCAATAAAAGTGCTAGTAGATTTTAATCTCTCTAAATATTCACTAGAATCATCCTTAGTACTCTTTTCTGTTTTAGTCACCTTGCTAGCAGTCTCTTCCTTATTTTCTTCATATACTTTTGTATAACATTTGTCAATACAAGACTGAGTATAGTTTCCATTATCACATGATTCTACACAACTATCAAACTCTTCATTAGGACCACCTTTATCAGTACCACCTGAACATAAAGTATTTGCTATACAACCTTTATATTTTTTAGGAACAACTCCAGTAAATTTAGAAGAACAAGCTACCTTTGATTTAATATCAACAACATAACTAAAACACATACCCGATTCAGTAATTACTGGTGGATCAAGTGTTACAACCACATCTTCACGACAAGTAGTAGTACAGGTATCAGAAGTTCTTTTAGTGCTTTTATAAGTATACTTTTTAACAGTCTTACCATCAGTTTTACCGTAATTACAAGATAATGAATTTGATTTTGTTATATCGGTCACATTGATAAAACTATCATCTTTTAAATCTTCAAGTGAATCACTTGTTGTTGGTAATAATCCGATTTCTCGTTTCATTTCAGTCAATTCTGCATCATCTTCAGGTTCACCTGCATCAACACTTGGTTCAAAAGTATACGTTCTTTTAACTGATGAACAATTTTTAGCTGATGTTATAGAAGGTGCTGGTGTAAAATAAAATGTAACTGTGGTATTAGGAAGACCAGCATTTTGGTCAGCTATAAGATTAAGAGAAATATTACCATTCTCATCAGGTGTAACTAATCCTGTATGAGCCTCATCATCACTATCAGCTGTATCATTAACATATACTTTTACATAATTCCAATATTCTTTCTTAATATTAAAAGTAACAATATTATTTACATTTGTATAAGCCGAACCAAAATAATTAGTAATATACGTATCAACAGATGGACAACTTTCTGCCTTAGTCCATGTAGGAGTTGATATTATACAAACAAGAAGTATAGAAATTATTGCTACTACACTAAACTTCTTCATTTGTATCACCTTCTTTCATTCTTTTTACTATTTTCTTATAGTTTTCATTAGTACTTACTTTACTAACAATCTGTTTTTCGCCATCTCGTAGTTTTCTAGCATCTACTATAAAGCTATAGCTATCTCCTCCATAAAACCTTGTACATGTCATTAAACTAAGTAATTTATCATCTTCATTAACATCCACATCTATATCATACATACTGTTTTTCTTAGTCTTTTCTATATAAGCTTTTTGTTCAGCAGAAGTATAAATATCTTTAAAGGAAGCTGTTTGATCATTTTCTACTAATGAAACTGAATAAATCTTATAAATAGCCTTTTTATTATTTACATCTGTATAAGCAATATATTGATTATCTTCAACAAATGATGGATAAATAAAACTTAATAACTGTTCAAAACCTGTCATTGTATTATCCCCAATAATTGGTTTTCTTGATACATTTCTTATGTTATGAGATATATAACTAACATGATTACTTTTTTCATCTGGATGAGCATAAATCCAAGCATAATTATAATCTCTTCTATCAACATTAGTTTTATCAGTAACTTCTATAAGTGGTAAATCTATATTAGTACCTTCTACCGTAAGCCACCCTACTACACTATCACCATATTTTTTAGCTTCACTAATTTCTTTAGTTTTATCTTCTAGTTTCAGTTTACTCCCTTTTGGTCTTATGCCTATAAAATAGAAAACAAAACTTAGGATAAAGATAATTATTATTAGAGAAATATAAATTTTTTCTTTCTTATTCATCATCTACTACCTCTTATCTATTTTGATATATTACATTCACTTGTTACACAATTACCAGACTTAACATAAGCATCTTTAGAAAGATAAGCTTTTATTTTAACTCCTGCTTTTCTTCCTGTTTCTTTATAATAGAAGGCTGTTGTTCCATCCATATCTATCATAGTTTTATTTTCTTCTTCTTTTGAACCATCAATTAACCAATAAGCACGTTGAGTATTATTAATAGAAGCACTAAATGCCTCAAAAGCTGAAGGTATCATTAATTTACTAGTATATTTTTTATTATCATGTTTTCCTTTATAAGTAACCAATTTATCATAAACTGGAACACTATACTCTTTTTTAACAAAGTAATTAGTATCTATATAGTTAACCAAAACATTATTAATTTGATAAGCAATATTTCCCTTTTCCTTTGGATTATAAATTTTAATAGGACTTTCTGTATCATAAGAAATCTCATTATTTGCTGTATCAGTTATTAATGGATAAGCCATTATTACTTTTGTAGTTCCATCTTTTTCCTTACCTGCTATTATAAAACTATAACCAGAGTATTCTATACTAGTACCAATATCTAGTTTATTAACTTTCATATTTCTTTTAGCATAAGTCTCAGTACCTATTTTATATGGTGACTCAATCGTTCCATCACCTGACTTTATTCTTATATTTTTAGCTAAGGTGATAGCTGGTTTTATATTTAGTAAAACATTATCTTTATAGGCTTCCATTGTATTAGATTTTACTGACCAAACTTTATTATTACTATCAAAGTTGTTATACCAAGTTCTAGCCATTATCTGTAAATAGCTCTCTTTCTTACTATCAAGACTATTATTATAATCTTCTAAAGATAAAATACCAATATTTTTCTTAGAACTATATCTATCACAAGTTGTTTTATTAGCCTCAGTAACAACATCATCACACCACTTAGAAGAAACTATTAACTTTTTACTTTTATCATTAAGTAATGGATAGAAATAATCATTTAACCACTCATCCATAGAACTACCATCAAATCTATTTTTATTACTATCATAATCTATATTAGCTAAAGGACTATTACTTACAATTGTTACTGTACCATCACTATTAACTCTAACGATTCTAAAAAGAATATTATTAAAAGTTAAATAGTTATCAGAATAAAGTCCCTGATAATAACCATTAGTTTCTTTAGTTGCTTTCTTAACAATAGTAGTTAAGTTTTCAATAACTTCTACTTCTCTAGTAACCACTGTTTCATTATCTAGACTATCAGATACTGTATAAGTTACTTTATAAGTACCTATTTTATTAGGATTAACCTTTCCCTTAATAATAACTTCATCTTTTTTTATTTCCCCATCAGTCTTATCTTTAACTGATAATACCCCAGGCTCAGTATAAGTATCTCCTTTATTAATAGTCATCTTTTTAGTACCATTCAATGTAATAACTGGACCATTATAATCAATATTACTATGTCTAGAGCCACATTGTAAATGTGTATAATAAGAACTAGCTCCGCTTTCAATTCTCATCTTTACATTACTCTTTTTTATATCACAATAACTTTTCTTTATTTTTAATTCATCTAAATATTTTTGTTTAATAAGTACTTCAAGAGAAACGGTAGAAACACGTCCCTCTTCTTTTGGTAAATTACGACTATTAATTTCAAAATATCTTTTTCCAGCATCACTTAGTAATTTTTCATTATGTTTAAAGGCTTGAATAGGATACAACAAATAATTCCACAAAAGAAATAATACTGCGATAACTGCTACTACTAAAATAACAATTTTAATAATTTTTTTCTTTTCCATAGTCTCTCTCCTATTTTTTTAATTGATAAGTATATTTTTTATCATCTATAGTATAAATTAAATCAATCTTCTTAGCCTCTTTCAAAGTGGATGATACTTTCAAATATAATGAATTGCTTGTATAGTCTTTTCCTATAGCATCAACGCAATCTATACTACCTACCTTACCATTATTATCTTCATATTTAATTTTAGCATACTTAGTTGAAAAGTCAACAAAAGTTTTTGAATCAAAGTAATCACTTATATAATCTATTTGTAAAATACTGTTATGTTCTAACGCTACACTATCTTGCATAACAAAGCATCCTGCTGTCTCACATTTATAAATATAATAATTTGCTCTATCTACTACCTGATAATTAGTAATTGTTATATCTTTTTTACCAATATTCATTTCTTGATTAACACTTTTTGTTTCGCCTTTAGTTATCTTTTGATAATCCTTTACTTTAAGTCTTACTTTTCTTAATAAGAAGGAATTATCTAATCCTTGATAATATAATATATATTTATTATTTTTCCAGTCTTTATCTACCCTATATATAAGATTAAACTCTTTCGTTTCATTATTAGCAAAAATTGAATCATCATATACTTTACCATAAGTAGAGAAATAAGGCTGATACTGAGGAGTTCTTTCTCCTTCTTTATTTTTATTAACTAAATGAAATCTATCAACATACATATTTCTTTTACTTGCTAAGTTTTTAACCGCTAATCTAACTATTACGTAGGAATAATTCTTATCAAGAATATCACCATTATCTTTTCTATTAGTTATATAACTATCTTTTACTGTTACCTGATAAAAATTAGATTGAAAGGTTTCTCCTTCTTTATAGACTTTATGAAGAATACCAAAATAGTAATAAGTATATCCTACTATAATAACTACAACTATAGTGATAAGGGTATTAATAATAAATTTATGTTCTAAATAAAGATATTTCAAACTTCTTACAAGTTTATTATATTGTCTTTTAATCTTATCTTTATCAAATTCAAAATTAACTTCAAATTCTTCTCTATCCTCTTCTTTTATTTCTAAATACTCTTCGTCATTTTGAAAGCCAAACTTTTTAAGATCAATTCCTATCATTCTGATTACAAGCAGTAAAATAACTGCAAATTGAGGTAGATAAGCGATAAATAGTAAATCTCTTCCTGCCATTATTTTAGTTATATCAGAAATATCATTATAAGTCATAAAGAAGTTTCTTATATAAAGCATTACTATTAATAGGAAGATATAATCAAAAAATGGTAATAGATAGGTTTTCCAAGGTTTCTTCTTATGCCTTAGTAATACCATTAATATTAGAAATACTACTAAACAAGTAAGAATAACAAAGATAGGTAAAAAACTAACATATCCTTTAATAGATTCTAAATCAGTATTATAACTTTCTGTTCTAATAAATTCACTTACAAAAGCTCTTAGAGTACTAGTTTTATAAAATATATAAAAACTAAGTCCCACTAGTATAAGGTGAATTCTTTGAAAGTACTGTATCAAAAATGCATAAGGCTTTCTTAAAATCATCTAATCAACACTCCCTATTCTTTACTATCTAAAGTATAGCATGAATATTTTAAGATGTAAATTATTTACAAATACTATTTTTTACTGTTATAATTAACTTCGAGGTGGAAGTTTAATGAAGAAAAAAGGTATTATTCTTTTAACAATATTTATTGGTATTTTATTTTTGACTGGATGTTCAAATAATTTAAATACAGTAAAAGAAATCGACTTTGTCACTTTACAAAGTAAGATAGATAATAAAGAGAGTTTTATTTTAGAAGTCATCCAAACAGGTTGTTCTCATTGTGAAGAATTCTCCCCAAGATTTAGGAGTATTTTAGGTGAATACAATCTTACTGGTTATTCAATCAATCTATCTAATTTAACAGAAGAAGAAAAAAACAAGCTTTATGAAATAACTGAAGTTGAAGGAACGCCAACTGTTTGTTTTTTTAAAAAAGGAAAAGAAGAAGTAATAAACAAAATAGTTGGAGCAGTTAGTAACAAAGAAGTAGTTACCAAGTTAAAAGATGCTAAATATATAAAGAATTAAGTACTAGTCTAAACACTAGTATTTTTCTTATGAAAAAAACTTGATAAATTATTTTTTACCAAGTTTCTTTTAGTTATTAATTATTATTTTATACAACAGTTACATGGTATGTTCCACAATTATTAAACATTTTATTAGTTGATGTTCCTGACTTTATTACCCATTTATTAGAAACAGTTATTTTGGTTAATTTACTACATTCACTAAACATATAATTCATATTAGTTGCTTTTGATGTATCAAAGTTACTTAAATCTAGACTTGTTAAATCCCAGCAACTCCTAAACATACTTTCCATACTTGTTACTTGTGATGTATCAAAATTACTTACATCTAGGCTTGTTAATCTTTCACATGAAGAAAACATAAGCCCCATATCAGTTACCTGTGATGTATCAAACTTACTTAAATCTAGACTTGTTAAACTGCTACAGTAACAAAACATCCAACTCATATCTGTTACTTGTGATGTATCAAAATTACTTACATCTAGACTGGTTAAACTACTACAATCAGAAAACATAAATCTCATATCAGTTACTTTTGATGTATCAAAGTTTCTTACATCTAGACTTGTTAAATCATAGCAAGAATTAAACATACTTCCCATATTTGTTACGTTTGATGTATCAAAATTACTTACATCTAGACTTGTTAAATCTCTGCAACCATAAAACATAGCACTCATATTCGTTACTTTCGATGTATCAAAATTGCTTACATCCAGTTTTGTTAAACTTTTACATTCAGCAAACATCCAACTCATGTTTGTTACTTCTGATGTGTCAAGGGCTGACAAATCTATTGATGTCATCTTATCAAATCCAGCAAAATAATATACCATACTTTCATTTGCAATAATTCCACCTTTTCCACCTATTGTTACTTTGTAAGTACTATTACCACTTCCATCATCTTCTACATATGCCATTACTGAACCATCCCCTGCTTCTGATATATCCCAACTTTCTGTGGCTGTTGCTGGTACTATGTTATCTTTCTTTGTGATAATACTAGTTATTTTTGACATGTAAGCATCAGTATGAAAATCTGTCTGTGGTGGAGTAAAATCTTCTTTATTAAGATCATCTTGTGTTACATAAGCTTTCATCTTACTACCTGTTGGGGCTTCTTTTACTTTTCCATAAGCATTTATCTTAACACTAAATGATAAACCTCCTC
>OHBM01000479.1_pt1 | contig 32039 bp, 20 predicted proteins | sample 1577251 | NCBI WGS metagenome assembly OHBM01 (sample SAMEA3541557, study PRJEB24748) | human gut metagenome | biome: human gut; feature: human-associated habitat; material: faeces | place: China | collected 2012 | reverse complement strand
CATCACAATTATCATCGGATACATGTACGATCTTAATCTGTTTACTCATTGGAAACCTCCTGATTTAATATTTTATAGATATAAGGCACGATATCGCTTGTTATAGTAGGGCGCACAATAATGTTATTTTTATTGTCATTAATATAAGAGACAAAATCGGAAATTTCCGAAGCGGAGACTTGGTTCTTGTTCCGCATGTCACCGGGAACGATCCGAATCTGTGCGGTTTTTCCGCCGCTGTTTATAGTTTCTACTAATCCGAATCCAATTAATTTTTCGAAATTCCCATCCTTCTTATAAAATGTAACAATCGAGTTGTATGTGATAAAATCATGTGTTTTACAAATACAGACATTGTGACTGCATTCGATGATGGATATCGTGGGAACAGCCTTATCGTTTTTGGATTCTAACCATAGCTTTGCACACATCCAGATGGCAATTAACAGAAAGAATAAAACAATAGAAAATGCCCAAAAGGGGACAGCGGCATCCGGAGGAAACAGGTAAAGTAGAATGGTGGGAATCAATCCGATGGCAAATGCAATCAGATTATATTTATCCATAATAAATTTCCGCATTTAAGATCAGGCTCCTTTCGGGATGTTTTATAAAAAGTATAACATTATCTAATGAGGGAGTAAAGTTTTTGACGACTAAAGGGATTTCGATAAATCGAGGGAACTTAAGAATCATTGGAGCGGAGAATTACAATTCATACCATATTATATGGAAAACGTAATTTCTGCGAATCAGAATTCCAGCACTTTATATATGAATAAATATTCCTTGAACGTAGGGTAAAGTTTTTGTAGGAAAAATTAATAGAAAAATAAAGAAAGCACCTGGGTCCTGTGTTAGGATTGAAGTTGACGAGACAAAAATCCAAGGAGGGTGCTTTCATGATTACCAGTATACAACACTTTTGCGAGAATGGGGTAAAAAGATTAACAAATGTTTTCAAAACTTATACAGATGACCTGACAAAGATTGCAGAAATGGTCTATGGTGTGACGGATGAGGTGACCAGACTTGGATGCAGCATGATAGCGGAAGAATGGGAATCCTATGATGAATTGCTGCGGGAAAGAAAGGATCTGCGCCAGGGCTGGTACATTGTCAGAAGAGATGAAACTTCCCTGCTGACCAGTCTTGGAGAAGTGGTATATCACAAAACTCTGTTCAAAAATGTTGCTACCGGTGAATCCTGTTACCTTCTGGATCAGCTGATGGGGCTGGAGCATCATGCCAGGATAACCGAAGATGCAGAAGCGAGAATTCTACTGGAAGCATCCGAGAGCAGCTATCGAAAAGGCGGTGCCAGTGCCAGCATAAACGGTGAATCCATAAGCAAAGAAGCTGTAATGAACAAGTTGCACAGGCTGGAGTTCCCTACCCTGAAGACTGTGGAAAAGAAAGAACTGAGAACACTTTACATAGATGCGGATGAAGACCATGTGGACCTTCAGTATCTGGAGAAGAAAGGGGATATCAGGAATCCCCGCATAAATACCGTAATGCCCTGGATCATATACGTTTATGAAGGTGTAGAAGGTGATGAGGAAGGACGTCCCCACTTGATAAATCCGAAGTATTTCGGAGGTGTTTATGATGGGCAGGAAGCAGGCGGTAGACTATGGACAGAAGTATTGGAGTATCTGGATGAAGCTTATGATCTGGATGCTGTTGAGAGGATTTATATCAACGGGGACGGAGCAGCATGGATACGCACAGGAGAAAAGATCATTCCGAAGTCCAAGTTTGCCCTTGATAAATATCATATGCATAAATACATCATAGCGGCAACATCCCACCTGGAAGACTCAGCGGAGGATGCCAGGGGTGAAATATACAGAGCCATTCACAGAAAGAAAAAGTGGATGGCAGAGGGAGCCTTTGACCGGATCATAGGAATCACAGACAAAGAAACAAAGCGAAAGGCAGTGGAACAGGCGAAGGCATACATACTGGGGAACTGGTCTGGAATCATGATTGCCATGAAATCCGGGGACAGCAATGTAAGATGTTCCGCAGAAGGGCATGTGAGCCATGTGTACGCAGACAGGATGAGTTCAAGACCATTGGGATGGTGCAGAACCGGGGCAGATAAGATGTCCCGGTTAAGAATCTACCGTCAAAATCAAGGAAATATGCTGGAACTGGTAAGATATCAGAAAAAAGAAATGAAACAGGTATCGGGTGCAGAGGAGATCATCTATTCCGCCACAGAAATGATAAGAATGGAAAAAGCCAACAAACGAAAACTGGGAGTACTGGCAGATCTGCCAGTGTATGACATTCCCTATCCGCAGATCAAAAAGATAGCGGCGCTGAAAAATCACATTTGGGGTTTGTAAAAAGGGACAAAAAGGTTATAATGATGGAGAAAACTTTGATTCTGAAACATATCTCAAGGATGCTCTGTCTATTAATTTCCTACAGTAAATTTACCCGAACAAAATATTGAAATAGATTGCTTTTTCAGCAGAAAGTGTATATACTATTATTAAGAACAGAGATGTTCTTCTTCATCTATCTAATGAGTCCTGTGACGGTTCCGACAGGACGGTAAAATAAAAATTGACCGAGCGATGAGTCCTGTGACGGTTCCGACAGGACGGTAAAATAAAAATTGACCGAGTGATGAAGGATTTGGCGAGAGGCTGAATAGCCTCTCGTTTTTTACATTCTACGAAGGAGGAAAAATGAATTTACCTGAAAATGATTATCAGATTTTAAAATTAACACCACGTTTCTATGAGGAACATCCTGATCCACCATACCATGAAATATTGAAAAAGAACCAACGGGCATACAATTGTTTACTGTTTCAATCGTATTATGATTATTATATATGTGTGCCATACAGAAGCGAAATATCACATCCATATTCTTTTAAGTTCAAAAAAACTCAGAGATCCAAAAGCCATAGATCGGGTCTTGATTACACCAAAATAGTTATCATAACCAAAAGTGAATATATTGATACGAAGGATGCTCTTATTGATAAGGATGAATTTAACGAGACGATAAAATATCTCGACCGTATCAAAGAAGAGGCAATGACGTTTGTAGAAGAATATGTACAGCATGTATCAGGAAGCAGAAAAATGGATCCGCGGGAATTCAAAAGAAGATATACATATTCGCCACTTATCTATTTTCATCAGGAGCTGGGAATATAATTTTTCACAGAAATTGCAACAAAAGTACTAAAAACAATTTACATAAATCTAAAATATGCTATAATATTTTAGTGTTGAGCCAAAAAAATTGTAAGTTGTAACGAAAAATGCTACAATTATGCAGATATCCCAAATATGTAAAAGTAACAGGTGAATGATCATGGAATTAGGCAGAAAAAAGGTCCGTTTAGGTGAATTACTGGTAAACAGCGGTGTCCTCACGAATGAACAGCTGCAGCAGGCGTTGGACAATCCCGCCCGTCAGGGCAAGAAGTTGGGAGAATTCCTGGTAGATGAAGGCATCGTATCGGAGGATGACCTGGCGAGAGCACTGAGCAAACAGCTGGATCTGGATATGATCGATCTCCAGAGCGCCACTGTGGACAAGGAAGTGCTGAATCTGGTACCGGTCAACGTCCTGAAGAAGAACAAGGTCCTCCCCTTCGCCTACAAGGAGAATAATTTCAACGTTCTCATGGTCGCCATGGCGGATCCCCTGGATTACAACGCCATCGACGACATCAATATCATCACCAACTTCCAGGTAGAGCCCGTAGTAGCCACCACCCGCAGCATCATGCTGGCAATCGATAAATACTTCGGTCAGGAGGAAGTAACCGAGGCACTGGCAGCCTACGCCAAAGAGAAAAAGCTGGATGTGGTGGAAGATATCGCTACGGAGGAGAATATCAACAGCTCCCCGATCGTAATGCTGGTCAAGGACATGATCGAAAAAGCCGTCCGCCAGCGTGCATCCGATATCCATATCGAACCTATGGAAAACATCATCCGTGTCCGTTACCGTATCGACGGTGCCCTCTATGAGAGAGCGAGATACGGTGTCAACGTACTGTCCGCCATCATCGCCCGTATCAAGATTATCGGCGGCATGGATATCTCCGAGAAGAGAAAGCCCCAGGACGGACGTATCACCCAGATCGTAGACCGCGTGGAATACGATATCCGTGTATCCGTCCTGCCCACTGTATACGGGGAAAAGGTCGTAATGCGTCTTGCAGCGAAGAGTGCACTGAACCGCGACAAGAGCCAGTTAGGCTTCAAACCCTACGAATTAGAACAGTTTGACTATATCCTGAAAAATCCTCACGGTATCATCCTGGTAACCGGACCTACCGGAAGTGGTAAGTCCACCACCCTGTATACCGCACTTAGCGAGCTGAACAAAGAAGACGTGAACATCATCACCGTCGAAGACCCTGTCGAGGCGAACATCGACGGTATCAACCAGGTACAGGTCAACACCAAGGCAGACTTAACCTTCGCGACGGCACTGCGTTCCATCCTGCGACAGGACCCGGATATCATCATGATCGGTGAGATCCGTGACCAGGAGACCGCCAGCATCGCCGTACAGGCATCCATCACCGGACACCTGGTGGTAAGTACCCTGCATACTAACTCCTCCGCCAGCACCATCACTCGACTGGAGGATATGGGCATCGAATCCTACCTGATCGCAGATTCCGTCATCGGCGTTATTGCCCAGCGACTGGTCCGCAGACTCTGCCCCTTCTGTAAAAAGCCGAAGCAGGCCACCAAGGATGAAAAAGAATTCATGGGATTGAAGGAAGAGGAAAACGTAACCATCTACGAGCCCTGCGGCTGCAGCAAATGCGACAATACCGGCTTCAAGGGCCGTATCGGTGTTTACGAGATCATGCAGATCACACCGAAGCTGAAGACGATCATCAGCAAGCGGGAAGGTGCCGATATCTTAAAGGAAGAAGCATTAAAAGAAGGAATGCATACCCTGCGTATGAGTGCCACGGACTACGTACTGGACGGCACCACCTCCTTCTCCGAGATGGTAAAGGTATCGTTCGACGTATAATCCGATAAAAACCGCAAGATTTTATAGAAATTTATTAAAATTTATAAAAATTTTTCAAAAACCTGGACCTTTTTAGGACAGGGGCCCGTCTTACATAGTTGGGGAGACAGTTAAAGATAGAGACGTAATTGGAGGGAAGGCACATGGCGACCTATGGTTACAAGGCCATCACAAAGGCTGGAAAAGAAGTAAAGGGAAGTTTGGAAGCGGATAACAAAGATCTCGCAATGGCAGAACTGAGAAGGCAGGAGCTGACCGTTATCGATCTGGGAGAACAGAGCTTCCTGACGAAAGACATCGACATCCAGATCGGAGGATGGCCCAAGGCCAGGGATCTAAGCGTCATGTGCCGCCAGTTCGTCAGCATGACCAAAGCGGGTGTCAGCATCCTCGAATCCCTGAAAATGCTCTGCGAGCAGACAGAGAACAAGAGATTACAGGAGGCACTGAAGGAAGTCCGCATCAGCGTGGAAAAAGGTGAGACCCTTGCCGATTCCATGGAAGAACACCCGAAGGTATTTCCGGGGATCATGGTGAACATGGTGGCTGCGGGTGAGGCATCCGGTAGTCTGGAGATTGCGCTGGAACGTGTAGCAACCCAGCTGGAGCGTTCCCACAAGACCCAGGCAATGGTGAAGAAAGCAATGATTTACCCGATTGCAGTGTGCGTCGTGGCTGTTATTGTTACGATTGTAATGCTGATTGTAGTAATTCCTAACTACGAAGATATGTTTAAGGATCTGGGAACAGATCTGCCGTGGATCACACAGTTTTATGTGAACTTAAGTCATGGAATTATCAATTATTGGTTTATTATTATTCCGGCAATTATAGCATTGGTATTCGCTATCCGGGCATTTGCCAAAACCGATGCCGGAAAGCATTTCTTTGGAAAGATCGCACTGAAGGCACCTTTATTCGGAAAACTGACCACAAAGTCAGCATCCTCTATGATGGCACGTACTATGAGTACCCTGCTGGGTGCCGGTGTACCATTGATCGAAGCGGTGGACATTGTGTCAGGAGTTATGAGCAATGTTTACTTTAAGGAAGCCATGGAAGATGCCAAGGAAGAGATCACCATTGGTATGCCACTGTCCCGACCTTTGCAGGAGAGTGGATTATTCCCTCCCATGGTATACCAGATGATCCGTATCGGGGAAGAATCCGGTAATACAGAGGAAATGCTGGACAAGCTGGCGGATTACTATGATGAAGAAGTGGAAATGTCCGTGCAGTCCCTCATGGCAGCTATGGAACCTATGATCATCATTGTACTGGCAATTGTAGTCGGTGGACTGATCGCTGCATGTATGATGCCTATGATGCAGATGTACACAGCACTTGATAATTTGTAATATAGTTATGATTTTGTATCTTTGGATTATCCGTCCTGTGTAGGGACAGGACGATAATTAATAAATGGGGCGGAAAACTTACTACCCTGAAATTCAAAAAACACATAAAAAGGAGAATGTAATTATGAACAAGAAACAGAAGAACTTAACAAACAAAGGTTTCTCCCTGGTAGAGCTGATTATTGTTATCGCTATCATGGCAGTACTGGTTGGTGTACTGGCACCTCAGTTCATCAAGTATGTAGAACAGTCCAGAAAGTCTACTGATATTCAGAATGCAGAGAATATTAAAACTGCAATATTAGCAGACATTGCGGATGGAAAAATTACTGGAGCAAAAACAAAAGTAACATTTGGCGATTTGGCAAGTCCTTTTGTAGATGGTGGTACAATGGCTACATCCATTACTACTGCACCTAAAGTACAGGGTAGTGTTGGTGGAAAGAAAGTTAAAGGATTTTTTGTAACATATGATGCTTCGGCAGGTACTTGTACTGTATCAGTAGATAGTGATGCAACACCGGCAGTTAATTATGTATTAACCGAAGCTACAAGTGCAGATACATACAAGAATGCTAAATAATTTTTGAAAGGCACCTGACATGCTCCCAACAATTCTTCTCTACATAGTGATTTTCCTTTATGGAATCGTAATCGGTAGCTTCCTCAATGTGTTGATCTACCGTATCCCGAAAAAAGAGAATATTGTAACGACCAGGTCTCACTGCATGAACTGCGGTTACCAGCTGCGGTGGTACGACCTCGTACCGCTGTTCAGCTACCTGGCGCTAGGAGGCAGATGTCGGAAATGCAAGGCACATATCTCCGCTCAGTACCCCGTCATCGAGGCACTGAACGGAGTGCTGTACCTGATCGTATTCTGGAAATATGGGATGAGCGTGGATTCCCTAGTCTACTGCTTGTTATTTAGTGCACTTCTTGCTTTAAGTGTGATTGATTTCAGAACATATGAGATCCCTGTGGGATTTAACTTATTTATACTGGCACTGGGGCTGATCCATGGAGCCTTCCACTATACACAGTGGCTGGATTTCCTGATCGGCTTCCTGTGTGTCAGTGTATTTTTACTGATTCTGTACTACGCTACCGGTGGCAGAGCCATTGGCGGCGGTGATGTGAAGCTGATGGCGGTCTGCGGACTGTTGCTCGGCTGGAAATTGATTATTTTCGCATTTTTACTGGGATGTATCATCGGTTCCGTGATCCATCTGATCCGTATGAAAGTAAGCGGCGAAGGACATGTCCTCGCCATGGGACCGTATCTCTCCGCAGGGGTGGCAGTCGCTGTCCTGTGGGGCAATGAATTTTTGAACTGGTATCTTGGTCTGTACCATTAAAATGATAGCACTAAAATTACTAAGGCTTTTAAGATTGTAATACAGCAAAAATAACATAATGAAGTAGAATGAAATGCAGAAATGCGAAAGCTTTCTGCTTGATCAGCTGATAAGCAAGAATATCAGCATCAGATAGAAAAATACCGATAAGAGGAAGGGTAGAAGCATGGCAATGAATAATCGCGTATTGAGTATTGAGATCGGTAACTCCTTTACGAAGATCTGCGAGATCGACTATAAGGTGAAGAAACCGAAGGTCTACAAGGTATTGACCGTCGAGACCCCCGAAGGCATTGTGGTGGACGGTATGCTGCGGCCGACGCAGGAGTATGCGGATCACCTGGTGAACGCACTGGGCACGAACGGCATCCACACGAGGAGAGTGATCTTCACCATTTCTTCTACCAGAGTGGCGAGCCGTGAGGTACAGATCCCGAACGTGAAGGCGAACAAGATCGAGACACTGGTGAAGACGAACGCGAACGATTATTTCCCCGTGGATCTGACCCAGTATGAGATCGGACATTACCTGGCAGGCGGACTGACCGAGGATGGAAAACTGCGTGTCATGGCACTGGCAGTGCCCAAGGCGCTGTTAAACAGCTATTACCAGCTGGCGCAGATGTGCGGCTGGGAGGTCGAGTGCTTCGATTACAGCAGCAATAGCTTATACCAGATCCTTCGTGATGAGAAGTCCGAAAAAGTTACCATGATGATCAAGATCGATGAGAACAACACCATCGTGACCGTGCTTTCCGCCGGCAAGGTGCTGCTGCAGAGAACCGTGGCATACGGCGTGCAGGATGCCATCGAGACCATGATCGCTTCCGGTGTCTATGCCGTGAACAACCCCATGAGCGCGGTAGAGCGTTTCCAGAAGAAGACCTGCCTGAACAGAGTGCTCCATCAGGGAGATAAGCTCTGGGAGGAAAATGCCGGACGCTGGGAAGACGAAGATGCCGGCAATGTGGAAGTCACAGCAGCCAGACAGAAGATCACATCTACCCTGGAGCCTCTGATCGTCGGCGTCAACCGCGTCATTGATTTCTATGATTCCAGAAATGGTGATACACCTATTGAGAGAACTTACGTCACCGGCCTCGGCGGCAGCTTCAGTGGCATGAGTAAGCTGTTCACCAACTGCCTGGAGCGCAAGGTACATACCCTGTCCGATATGGAAGATAAAATCGGCATGAGCAAGGCTATCCGTTCCACCAGACCCGCAGCCTATATTTCCTGCCTGGGTGCAGTACTCGCCCCCGTAGGACTGATCGATAAGAGCCAGCAGAAGACGAAGGGCATGACCGTAGTCAGCGGCACGAACTACACCTTCGTCAGTGTGGCGGTCCTGGTGCTGGGAGTGATCCTGTCCATCGCCATGGCAGTGACTTCCATGACCAGATACTTCGGCACCGTGGCGGAGAACGTGGCTCTGCAGGCGAGAGTCGAGGAATTACAGCCCGCGCAGGCAGTATATAATGAATACCTCTCCGCGGCAGCGCAGTATGATAAATACAAATATCTGTATGAGTATACCGAGAATCCCAATGAGAATCTCGTAGAGTTCATCAATGAGCTGGAGCAGATATTACCGGATAGCTTCTGGACCAACAGCTTCAGTTCGGATCAGACGGGAATCAGCATGTCTGTAACTGTGGAAGGTAAGGCTGCAGCAGCGAGAACGATTCTGAATATCCGCAATATGGAGAGCATCGAGGATGTACAGATCAGCGGTATTACAGACACCAAGGACGAAGCTGGCAATTCAACCGTTACCTTTTCTATTACAGGTACCTATAAAGCTTTGACAGATGAGAGTGCGGAACAGACTGACACTCTGACAGTACAGTAGGAGGTAGAGGAAGATGAAAGTTAAGAAAAGCGAAATCCAACTTTTGATTGCTGTACTGGGAGTCCTTCTGGCCGTGGTGACTTATTTCCTGGTATATGCAAAGTTTAATGATATGTCGGAGACGATAGAGACGCAGAATGCATCCCTGAGATCCCAGGTATCTACGCTTGAGGTATTGGAGCAGCGTAAGGCAGATTATCTGGCTGCTACCGAGAAGATGCAGTCATATATTACCGGATTCGAGAATCGTTTCCCGGCAGATATTTTACCGGAAGACAGCATTATGATGGTGAAGACGTTAGAGGATTATACTCGCACGGACGTAGCGAATATCGCATTTGGAACGGAGGCAGAGGTACCGTATGCAGCAGAAACTCCGGCTGCAACAGATGGAACAGCGGCAGCAACAGACGGAACAGCGGTTGCATCAGATGCGGCTGCCACAGCTGATACGACAGTAACCGATAGCCCTGTTACGACAGAAGGAACTGCTTATGCTGACACCCATATGTATGAGGTGCCTTTGAGCATCAGCATTGAATGTACCTATGACGATTTTAAGGGACTGGTGAGATATATTTATAACCTGCAGGAGCGTAAGAGCATTCAGGGTGTAAATATCAGCTATAATGAAGCGGTAGGAATGCTGTCCGGCAATATGACCCTGAATACTTATTATCTGTTAGGTACAGATAAGGTATACAGTGAGCCTGATATTCCTGCAATGGGTATGGGAGTAGACACTCTTTTTGGAAATGTAGAGTGAGGACATTAGTATGAAGCATGCCAAGGAAGAACAACTGAATAATGAAGGCTTTTCCCTGGTGGAGCTTCTGATCGCTATTGTGATCCTGTCAATCATAGTGGCACCACTGCTACACAGCTTCGTTACATCAGCCAGAACAAATGCGAAATCACGCAATACCATGCATGCAACAGCAATTGCCGAAAATGTGATGGAACAGTTTGAAGCGCACACTTTAGGGGAAATGGCAGATACTTACGAAGCAGCGAGTGTGGGAGGCTTTACCAATACGGTAAAACGCGGAGAAGATATCGACAGCGATGGTGACCTGGAATGGGTATATACGTTTCGTGACAGCAGCACCACATCCGGAGCGTATGATGTGGTGACTACGCTGGATCCTTCTGCTTATACGACTATCAATGAGAAAGACCTGATCGATATACAGAATCTTGCAGGAAATCTGAATGCTGTGTACTCAGAGAAAGCGGATTCAGATATCGGAGCATATATGTATTTCTCCAATTATGCAACGAATACTTCAATGGAAAATATCCCCAAATATGTAAAAAAAATTGTGGAAATCACAATAGATACCAACCGGATCAGTCTGGATCTGGGGGATGGGGAGACTTTGGAGACCGATGTATATCTGGTGACTGCATTAACGCGATATCACTGCGACACCAGTATTTTTAACAACCCCTCGCTGAGTGGTGATTATCCGCAGAACGGAACGGATTATGTGATTTTTTCCAATGAAGATACGGTGAGAAGACAGGCGGCACAGATCAAGGCCCAGAAGGAAGCCGGTGCTGCAGTACAGAGTAAAGTGATATCGGATCTGGCTAATATTGTTGTATGTCTCCCAACGCGTATGGGAAGTGTATCCGGTAGTGAGGTCAGAGATACTGTCATTGTAAACAATCCGGATAATGTAGAGACCAATTTGTATCTTGTGATGCAATTGCCTACAACAGACGAATTACCTGCCGGAGTGACAAATGCGGAAACGGCTTACCGGGATATGATCAACAATACATATCGTGTGGCTTATGAACTTCGGGAGAGCTATCCCGGCTGGATGTCATCTGCGGGTGCATCGATCCAGTCCGCATGTAAGTTAAGAACCAACCTGATACTGAACGGATATACAGACTATAAATTCCGAAATCTGAGTGTGTCTGAAGCGGCAGGAACGGCAACGGGAGTTGATGCAAAGTCGATTATGTCAGCTAGCGGACTGACCCCGCCTTCAGAGAAGATTGATCGTATGTATGATATTACAGTACAGGTGTATGCACAAGGTACCATAGGTACGAAAAGCCCGGTGATCACTATGACGGGAACAGTGACACAGTAGGGAAGGAAGAAGAGAACCATGAATATATTCCGGAGACATTTTGAAAAAAATCATAAAGAAGCAGCGAATAAGGGCTCGGCTATGGTTGTTGTGATCATAGCTATGGCCTTTATTGGCATTTTGGCCAGTGTTTTGATGTATATGTCTCTGTTAAATTATCAGATGAAGGCTAACAACCTGAAGGCAAAGGATAACTTTTATTCTGCGGAGACTGTACTGGACGAGATCCGGATGGGGATGGAAGGGCAGATTTCTACCTCTGTATCAGGAGCCTACACGAAGGTACTGGAGAGCTTTGAATCAACATCCGAAGAGCAGAAGAATTCTAAAATGAGATATTACTTTTTAAGTAGTATGCAGGAATATTATAAGGCGGATGATACTACGGTATATGATCTGACCAAGCTGTATGACTATATCAGTGCTGATACAGCGTTGGCACAGAACACAGTGCTTGAGGCTGTCAGAGGAACAGATACTTATCGTGTCTATCAGGATGCTTCCGGTAATCTCATTCAGGAGAAGGAAAAAGATCCTACCTGGAGTGGAATTCCTAAGGGCGATATGAAGCTGTATACAGATGGTCTGTCCTTTTGCAATTTAAAAGTTACTTATACGGATGATGCAGGGTATGTCTCTGTGATCCAGACAGATCTGAGAGTCAAGCTTCCGGATATGGAATTTGCACAGGCAGTAACACTTCCGTCCATCACCGGAATTTCCATGGTTGCACAGAACAATATTCAGGTCATTCCTGATGCACCTATGAATTTGAGCGATAATACCATCGGTGGAAGCTTTTACGCTGACAGGCTTATTATTGGAAGTGAAGAAGCGGATACCGAAAAAGGTACCGGGGTAACGGTGAATTTAAAGGAAACTGCAGGCAATGAAAATGCAGATAAACGAATGGTAGTGGCAAAGGATCTGTATCTGGGAAGAGGCACCACTCTGACAAGTGACCAATACGGAGAACTATGGGCAGGAACCATACGGATGCACGGTGGCGGTAATAATACGGCAAGCGTGGGCAAAATTGATTTTGCCGGTAATAGTATTTATGTGGCCGGAGATCTGAGGATGGATGGTCAGAGGAATAGTTTTAAAGCCGGAACCCTGATAGCCGGAGAATATACCGGTCAATATATTGGATTTGGTACGGGACGCAATAATGCGGATAACAGTGCAATGATTGTGAATGGAACAGATACGGAGATATATCTGAATGAACTTCGCAATCTGACACTGGCGGGAAATTCCTATATTTCATTGAACACGGCAAAGTCCGGTCTGTCCGGAGAAGATGCAGCTCTGAATACCGGCGTGAAAGATATTATGATGGGGCAGTCCATAGCTGTGAAGAGTGATCAGTTGGCATATCTGATCCCGGCACAGTGTATTGCATTGGATGCTTCCGGGAAGTCTGTTTTGGGAGGATCCAGTAATCCTGTGACGAAAGAACAGTATTATGACTTGATCTGGGACCAGTCAAATAAAAAAGTAAGAGACGGTGTGAGGGAAGTTGTATTTGATGTGCCTTGCACGGCATTAAACGGAAATACACTGGCTTCTTATGGGTTAAACAGCAGTAATGTGCAGAAGTACTTTAAACGCATTAACAGTAAAATTACATTGGTGTATTATTATGTCGCTTTTGACAGTACAACTGAAGAAGGCAGAACCAATGCGGCACGATATTATCAGGATTATTACAGCGTAAATAAAGAGACAATGGATGCGTATGCCAGCCTGTATACCAAGGCGGTCAAGGTGCGCGAAGCCTCCTCCGGAGCATATATCATGCATTTATCCGGAAATTTGGTATGCCGTGAGGACCATTCCGCGGAGCTTCATCCTTCTACACTGGGAACCGATAAAAATAATGTGGGATACCAGGCTCTGCTTACCGCAGATCAGAGCAAATTTAAGGCTTTGTCTAAGAAGATGATAGACAGTTACGAGCAATTATTGCCTTCAGAGACTGCTGATACAGCAAATGTCTACACCAATCTGGTGAATGAAGGGAAGATTCTGACCTATTGGGGAGTTGTAAGAGCTGACACTAATATTGTAGATAAGTCCGGTGCAAAATATTTTACCGGTGCGGATCCGGAATATAAAGCAGTAGTGGTTCAGGGAGATTATGAATATACTTCTGCGGAAAATTTCCGTGGTCTGATCATTGCTACCGGAAATGTAAAAGTGAGTAGTAACTTCCACGGAACCATACTGGCGGGAGGAAATATTACGCTGGGACAGAATATCAATGTGGAACCTGACCGTGATGCGGTATTACATGTAATGACTTATTCCAATAAAGCGGGAATAACTGAGACAGAGTATTCCGTAGCACAGTTTTTAAAGGGTGGAGAAGGCTATCTCCATTCAGATGGCAAGGCATACATAAACAGTGATATAAAGCTTGGAGAACTGATTGTATATGAGAACTGGCAGAAAAAGTAATAACGGAGGTTTTTCGCTGGTAGAACTGATTATCGTGATTGCGATTATGGCGATTCTGGTAGGAGTGATGGCGATATCGGCGTCTTCGTTGACAGGCAGAAAAGTAAAAAAATGTGCAGATGAGATCGTGTCCACGATCGAAAGAACCAGAGTACTGACGCTGGGCAAGGAGCAGAATGATGTGGAATGTGTCCTGACCTATGAAGGAAAGGAATATCATGCCAAAATCTATCAGAAAGGCGCCCTTGTATCAGATCGTATCGTGGGAAAAGATCCGATCGATATTAAAGTATATTTTGAGGACGGAGCATCGGCATCAGGGTATACATTAGCTGAAATAGACGGAAAGACCCCATATGCAACGCCCGGTGAAAAAGGTCTGCATCTGGTATTTAACCGGGCATCCGGTGCTTTTGAGCAGAATACGAATGTGGCCGGTGGACACGAGAAGGAATATTGCAGACGGATTGTTGTAACAAACGGTTCCAGAAAGATAGAGATTACAACTGTCGGCAGGACGGGAAAGATTCTGACGAAGTAAGGAGGTTCCTATGCGTATTGGACAAAAAGGTTTCACGCTGGTAGAGATCATTGTATCTTTGGCTATCATGACGATCGTAGCAGGATCTGTCGGTGCTTTTATCGTTGCAGGGAATAATTCCTATTTACGCGGAAGCAAGGAATTGACACTGCAGGAAGAGGCACAGCTGACTGCAAATCAGATGATCGATCTGATCATTGACGTGGAGAAGGATATCCAGTTTTTGGATAGCACCGGTGCAGCCGTTGCATTGGATGGTACTCCGGCGCAGGACGCCTCCGGCAATGTTATCAACAGTACGAACGTCAGTGAGCTTCGTCTGTATAATAATGATAATGTCTATATGATCCGCTGGCAGGGAGATGACGGCAGCGGCTATGATACTGCCAATCAGATTTACCTCTATGAAGCTAAAAATTCAGTGACAACAGATGCCGATGGCAATGAAACCATTGTCTGGGGTGACCTGACTGCAGAGGATGTGAAGCCGGCATTAATGGCTGAACATGTGACTTCTTTTAATGTGGATATCAGCGAAGCCAAGACAACCCGGAAGGTTGTGCTCAACATGACCTTTGCATATATGGAGAAGACATATACCATTGCCGAGACAATTAAGCTGAGAAATGATCTGTCCAAAGAAGACAGGGAAGCATATATGTGGATCACGGGATTGAAGATCAATCCGACGCATGCGGATTTGAAACAAGGTCAGACTGCGGTATTTACATTTGAATTTACCGGTGATTCCGAGGCAGTAGCCGAAGCAAAAGCCAAGGGTGTGGAATGGTCAGTCAGCAAGCAGGATGGAACATCTTGTCCCAGTACGATAAGCACAACCGGCAAGCTGCAGGTAGATGCAGCAGAAGGAATTGGAGTGGATGCGTTGTTGGTAACCTGTACCTCTCTGTTGGATCGCACTAAGTCTGCGACAGCAACGGTAACGGTTTTGGAACCGTCATTAGATTCGTTGACGATTACACCAAAGAGCGGAAATATTGTACCTTTATCGGCCGGCGAAACAGGAAATGAACAATATGCTATACGAGATGGTAAGAGAATTGACTTTGTGTGTACTTTGGTAGGTGCTGAGTCAGCCAAGGCCAAGGGGGTAGAATGGGAGGTATGGCATGCAGACGGTACACCTGCTGCAAGCGGAACGAAAGTACGTCAAACAAGAGTAGATAGCGAAAATGGCCTGATATATGCGTCACTAGTTGCGGATGAAAATGAAATTCAGGGGCTAAGGGTTTTAAAAGTAACCTGCACGTCAAAGGCTGACAGATCAATGTCAGATACTGCATGGATTGATGTATCACGTGTTCCCGGAAAGTATACGGTAGACTTAATTGCGAGAACAATTACAACATATCCTTTCAAGCAGGACGGACAGGATAAAATTGGATATATGGCTAATATCGAATGCTTGCCGTCTTGGGCAAATTACAGTGGTGGATATCCTAAAATCAAATGGGAAGTCGTAGGTGATTCCACAGGCTATACCTTAGAAGCAGTTGTAGGGGATATTTACAAGCAGAGATTATATTGTAGTAACCACATAAATACAACCGTAACTGTAAAAGCAACAGTAGAGTTGGATAAAGGTGTTTTTGTATATCCTACAATAGATATCAAGCTATCAGATCTGAAATCGGCTGTGACCAGTGGAAAGCCTTATATTAATAGTGACCAGTTGGTTTTATATCGAAACGGCAGAGTAGAATGCTGGCTGGAAAACTACGAATTAAAAGAAAATGAAAAAGTAACCTGGATAATAGCGAATGACGTAGATCTTAATTTGGCAAAATCCAAAGAGCTAGAAGCCTTGGAAGAGAGTGTTAATAGGGGAGAGAAAATGTCGGAATCTGATTTTAATAATCAGATACGTTCGCAGAGATTAGTTGGTTTCACAACTGCGAAAGTTGCAGGCAAGGATAGCTGTGCGGCCAACTATGATGGAGACAGACAGTCTTATAATGTGTTCCCATCAGTGTCTACTACAAAAAAAGATGAACATGTATATGTGTGGTCTAAGTACGATTTGCCTTGGGATAAGGAGTATCGTCTGAATATTCAGGCGATAGATGCAACTGGAAATATGATCGCACAGACAGATATTTTTATTCCACAGTGCAAAATGCTTTTCCCAGGTGGTGCCAGGTATATGACAATCACTTCCGGACAGAAGATAGCTAATCCGGCATGTGAATGTTGGGAATGTGTTAAGAACCCTAATCATCAACACTGGGATGGGGTAACATATTATAATCACGAAAAACGGGTTAATATGGATGCTCAGGGAATTCGTGATTTATGGGTACCAATAGAGTTCTATGGTATCAATATGGGTAAGGATGGTCTCTGTACAAATGGTCAGCAGAGAGAGAGCGTAGGGGTTAAATTGTATGCTGATCAGGCAATATTAAGCGGAACAAATATAAGCGGTATAGAAAAGTGGGTGAGAGACACAGATAAATTTGCAGTACATGTAAATATAAATGGTTATGAAAAGAATGATCAATTTTATCTCTATTTTTATAATTCGAAACATTACAATGAGCAAGAATATAAGATGGATAGACAATTGGTAATACAGTGGAATACTTATGAAAACGGAAAACTTAAATATGATTGGGAAGACTGATAAATGAAGAGTATTTGGAAACACAACACAAAAAAGTACATAGCCGGAATCCTCACCATAGCTTTGGCAGCCGGTGTCTGCCAGAGCTATGGCTCTATGGAAGTAAAAGCGAAGGAGAAGACACTCCCGGGGATTGAGAAATTAGTATATGATACGGTGGCTTCCGGAGATACCTTTCATATTCTGGAGATTGTTCCGTCAAAAGAAGATGCCAGCATTGGCTACCTCATAGGCGGAGAAGAACCGGTTGCCAGTGGCAGGAAGCTGTCAGAGCTGCCGTCTCAGTCCGAGAGAATGCATGCAATGGCGAACCTTGCGGCAAATGCGGGAAGTGACATTGTTGGAGCCAATGGTCTGATTACAGTATCGTCTTATACGGAAACAGAGAATGGTAGTCGTTCCGAGGATCTGAAGGGACGGTTTGTTTATCGAGGAGTTGGCGGTAGATATAATTATGTGCTTCATGGTGCAACATATCGTAAGCTGACTGACAGTGAGATTACTTCGGAGCCCCGCTATGCCCGTTATACGGAGATGGTTAAGGCAACGGATCTGAACCGGGATGCACAAAGTATTATTCCGACATTTTCTAAAATTAGCGGAACGGGTGGGCAATTGGAAATCCGCCTGAATGATGGTTCAGTCGCTGAGACGAAGAAAACTTATGGACTGGATACTTCTATGGCGGTGCCCACAGGTCCTTCCACATCGGATTTTAATGTTAATGATTATATTGGTCTGGAATTGTATCAGAAAAATGGATCAGCGGATTCCTATACATATCTGGGAACTGTTGTAAAAGGTGAAGATCTTCCTGAAGAATATCGCCCTGCAGCGGAGACTGGACAGAATTCGACGACATCTTCGGTGCAGATCGAAGCAGGAGAACAGGAAGAAGCAGGAAACCAGGCAGAAACCGTTGGACAGACGAAAACAGAAAACCAGACAGAAACCGGTGTGCAGACGAAAACAGAAAACCAGACAGAAACCGGTGTGCAGACGAAAACAGGAAACCAGGCAGAAGCCGGTGGACAGGCAGAAGCAGGAAACCAGGCAGAAACTGGTGGACAGGCACAAGCAGGAAATCAGGCAGAAGCCGGTGTGCAGACGAAAACAGAAAACAATACAGAAGCCGGTGTGCAGGCACAAGCTGCAGACCAGGCAGAAGGTATGGAGAGTAAGGCATATTTAGCAGCTACGACATCCGGCAATGACCCGTCATATAAACCGGAAACTTTAACTACTGCACCTGCGATGTCTTCAACAGAAGAGAATACTGCTGCTCCGGTACAGACCTATGCTACATCGGGTGAAAATGTAGATATAAGTAATAACTTATATCTGCTGAATCATGGCTCAAAGCAGGCTATATTATGGGCTGTTTGGGACTCTGTTAACAAGGTATATAATTTTCAATCCATTGCAGATGCATACTTTGTTAAGGTAACGGAAAACGGTGATTATTATGTATCTAATGCAACTTTATGCGAAGATGGTGATTATCGGATAGAAGACAGTTATGTCGAGAACCAGACAGGAAGCTATATTAGGGTAACTGCCTCCAGCGTGAAGATAAAGACAGCTGAAGATACCGGGTTCGACCCTGCACAGACCTATGACTTTATCGGAGATGATAGGGAAAATGCACTGGAGACCATCAGGTACAATGGTGGTATTAATAATAAAGAATGGTTCAAAAAGCAGGTTTTGAATTTATCAGGAGAAGGGAAGTATGAAGGTACTGCCTCTGTCAGTGGTGATGTAGATAACTTAAAGATTGAAGTGACTACACTTACTTTGCAGGAACTGGCGGATCTGACGAATCCTTCGGTGTCTGCTGATAAAAGCTATTGCGGTGTTGATATAGATGATGTGGATCTGATCTATCTGTCCGGGAAGGGTGACTATTCCGGAAATGAACCGAAAGACATGAAACATGCCGCAAGTAAAATTGCACAGATGGTATTCGGCATTACAGACGATAAAGGTAATCGTTCCGATGCTGCAAGAGTTCCGGTTATCATAGATTACGGATTTTATAAGAAAAATTCGGATGCTGGACATAAGGCTATGACTAATCTGGTTCTGACCTTGTTGCGTGTATCAGAGGCAGACCCTGATAATAGCCTTGCAAAAAGTATTGTGAAAAAAAAGAGTATGTTTGAGCAGAACCTGGATGATACAACATATAAGGATAAGGTGGATACTATTTTCACAACCTTTGCACAAACGGCGGGGATAGAGAAATATAGTGAGAATACCTTGGGAACACTGAAAGAGTTCCTGACGGAGAATGTATATTTGTATGATGATAATGAAGGAAACAATCCTTATGTGGCTTCTGATTACCTGACGGATATTGCCAGTTCCAAGCAATGGATTTACAGTGCAGTGAAAAAGGAAATTCAGTATGAAAATTTCCTGACAGACAAAAGTGGTTCGGGCGGCAATAAATTGGCAGAGAATATTACCAAGGCATCTGTGACCAGATATATTCTGAACTGGTACATGCACAGAGTGACGGTGAAATCCTCTATCCGTGTACTGGATCTGGAACCCTGCTGTGATTTTAGCAAAACGTTAGAAGGTGAGTTACAGACTGCTGTGGTCAATATGATGGGGATGAACGGAATTTATAAGGCATCTGCGATCAATATTACACAAATGTCATCTGCGGAATTTATAGGTAAGATCGAGGACTTGAATGAAAAGTACGACATGATCTATCTTGGAGCCCGGGTCGGTAAGATGAACACAGAAAATGGTGTGACTGTGTATAATGATAAACAGATGAAGGGGTTGATTTATTCTCACATAGGAGACTACTATGATTACGCTACCGAAACGGATACGAAGGATGTTACGCTGGCTAGGGAGACGTATAATGCAAGGCACAGACTGCAGGATTCTTCGCTTGACCACAGTAAGACTAACGATGATGATCCAACGAATAAGCGTGCAGATGTCTATCGTGGTCCCGGCAATGATATGAACTCTACCCGATATGAGGAATTCTGTCAGTTCATTGAGGCGGGATACCCGGTGGTCATTGCGGATATGTTTATTAAATATGGGGACGATAATATACCTGTGGCATCAACAGATACGCTGGACAAAAATTCTTATTTTTACAAGCTGGTTCAGTTCGCTCTGACGAAAGATGAAAATGGTCAGTACTTATACTGGCAGAAAAATATTTTTACAGAGAGTCAGCTGACAAATAATACAGCAGATACTAAATTAGGAACCACATTATCTGCACGTAGATCTGTATTTTGTAATTATCTGAATCTGTCAAAGCTTTCCGTCAACTGGGTAACTACTTACGGAGCAGCATATCCGCAGGAGTTGAAATATACTGGTCAGTACAGTGCCAGCAACGGTGGCTCTTTGGAGAAGATAGACGGAAAATATCAGCTGCAATATATTTTTAATCTGCAGAATGATGCTGCAATATCACAGACAGGTACTACTTATGATTGTAAACTGTTCGTAGACAAAAATGCTGACGGTCGTTTCTCAGGATCTGATTATGTAGAAGGTAAGACATATACGTCATCGGAAGAAGTCAGCGGTCTTACTGTGTATATAAGAAAGGGAGATGAGTGGAATAAGGTTGATCCGATTGTAACGGCAAACGGAAGCAGATATGAATTGCGTACCGGGGAGACCTATCGTGTGATCAGGGCTCTGCCGGAGGAATATGTAGGGGTTATCCCCTGGAAGCTGGTATTTTATGATAATGCGGACAGACTGGTGAGAACTGCCAAGTCAGGCTATACATCTGTGCCGCAGCAAAGTGGGAAAAAGACAATCCGTGTATTGCAGTTGTTGTCTGATGATAACCGTAATAACTGGAATCTTCATGACGAACAGAATAATAGTAATTCTACTTTTTCCAAGTGCATTAATGGGTTAACTGACTGGAATGTAGTAGGTTTGGATCAAGTCAACGGGGATGGAACAGTAACTCCGTCCAAAAGCATTGACAGTATGAGTGTTACCTATCTTATAAATGATAAGTTGAAAATTAGTGGGACTTCGGATACTGATATACAGAAGATATACCAGGAATCCTACAATCTGTTCCAGCAATATGATATGTTGATACTCGGCTTCGGTGACGCCTACCGGTTTGGGTATACCTATGGCGCAAGTGATATTTCCAATAATAAGTTGGATAATGTTAAGAGGAATCTGGCTGTTGGCTGGGCTGTCAGAGACTACATAGAATCCGGCAAGAGTATTTTGTTCACCCATGATACTACTTCATATGTCAATAATATCCAAAGTGCAATTATGTGGAATGACAAAGGATATGCGGAAAAAAACAATACGAACTACTGGTATTGGGGATATGAATTCAATAAGACTATTCGTGCATCCGTAGGACTGGATCGCTATGGAGCTTTGAAAGAGTATTATCAGCAGAGAGCAGCAAGCACCACGGGAGAGGAGCAAAAGAGGGACCAGGAATATCTTAAAACATTAGAGTCCTATACATTTGACGAGATCAAGGAACCGAATTCGAATAATGAGCTCTGGCAAAAGGAAGGTGTGACTAAATATACGGTAGTCCGTTTCCTGAGAAGCTATCTGGAAGATCTGCGGAAAACAGGCAGTTCAACAGTAAAGTTCCCGGTTGAGAATTCATTGCTGAAACAGGCTGGATATGACAATGGAAAAGATCCTGACTGGAATCATCCCAGTAATTTGCTGATGGGTGATTACGCAGGCAGTTCGCTGATCGCAACACAGGTAAATGAAGGTCAGATCACGCAGTATCCATATAAGATATCTTCAAATGAACTGAAGGAGATCAATAATTCGTATTACCAGTGGCTGGAGATCAGTAATACGCATTACCAGTGGCTACAGCCGAATATGGAGCTGGACCGTAACGGAGACGGTAAAAATGACATTGTGGTGTGGTATTGTATTTCCGGTGTGGCTAGCGGTAACTATAAAGATACTAATATTTATAACATAACACCCAATGATGTGGTAAATAATTATTATATTTATACCATGGGAAACGTGACATATTCCGGAGCAGGACATTCCAAACCCAGCAAGGAATCGGAGATCAAACTGTTTGTTAATACGATGATTGCAGCGTATAATGCCGGTGTGACGGCACCTTCCGTAAACTTTAAGGATAAAAGCGGCAGCAAGATTCAATCCGTGTATATGCTGTATGATCCGGTCAACCATATTGTATTGGATGATAAGAATAACGGAACCATCAGTGTCAACTTCCAGGCAGATGACTACAATATTCTGGCAGGTGGACAGCAGTTATGCGTTGAATTTTACAAATCCTGTGCAGACGATACGGCCGGAGCCATCAGTGTGGACGGAATCACAGGAAAGGTATTGCGCTTAAAGACGGATGGAGAGCATGGCCTCAAGATCACGGATAGCAATGGAAAGGTAATTTTACCGACAGAACGCAATGGAGTTCAGAATTGTTACCCGATTACAAACGGCGCGACCTATACCTTGAAATATTCTTCGGATGAGATGGGACTGTTTCGTACTGACACTTCCGGGACAATTTTGAACGAAGGAGCGCAGGCAGCTACGATCTACGCAAGAGTCTATACCGTGTATGATAATGGATCAAAAGTAACTCCTTGCGGAATAGCTGAGTTATCCATCAGCGCAGAAGAATTGTTTGAACTGGATTAAACTTTACTGATATCCATAAAAATAGTTCTATACAAGAATAGTTCTGTACAAAAATAATTCTATGCAAAAGTAATATTGCACAAAAAGCAGAGTTGTGAGAAATAGCCAATTTCCACAGCTCTGTTTTTGTGTAGTTTTTTCAGCACTTGTTTTGCCGTATTCCCTTGCAGAATGGATACCTCTGTGATATAGTAAGTTCATCTATAGAAAGTCTGTATAGATAAGATTTCGAAGATACCATATATTAGGATAGCATCATATATGGGCATCATTTTATCGCACCCTGTGTGCAGTTCGAGGCATATCGCCGTGAAATTCACTTTTTACAATGTAAGAGGAATGAGCAGGAAAGGAGTATTTATTGGAACTGAACGATATTGTAACGAAGAATTTTGAAAGTTATGCGGATGTAGCAGCGGATATAGTGAATGCATTACTGCATGAGGGAGCTGTGGTGGTGACCGGCGAGGAGATGCTTACAGCTGCAACGGAGAGCCTATATGCAGACAGCACGAATACATTACACAATCAACTGGAAGATGTCGCAAAATACCATGTGGCAGGCGGAATGCCAAGAGCCTTGTATCTGTTTGCAAATCAGACGAAAGTGGATAAAGGCATGATACTGCGCAAAGCGGGATATATTGGCGGAGAATACCGCAGGCAGTACGAAAAGCAGAATCACGGACTATATCCGGTGATAGAACTGGTGCTATATTGGGGGATGGCACGGTGGAAGGCGAGTAACAATTTGCGACAGTTAATAGACGGTGGCAAAGGCCAGATTGCAGAGACTACATGGAAATATGTAGATGATATACAGCTTCACGTGTGGGAAATGCGATATCTCCCGAAGGAGATCCGCGAACGTTTTCATAGCGATATGCGCATTGTATTGGATTATCTTGTAGAAGGTAACGCATATCGTTCAGACCGAAAAGTAATTCATAAAGAAGCTACTATCAAAATGCTACGGGTATTGTCCGGAGATAAAAACGTGGATGATACCGAAGAAATATTAAAAGGATTAGATATTACAGAGGAGGATGAGATCAGCATGTGTGAATTGTTTGACCAGTATACGAGACGGGGAATTTCCAGGGGAATTATTATAATGTGTAAAGATTTTAATGCCACCTATGAAGATACGTTGCAGAAATTAAAGAATAAACTCAATATTTCAGAAAAGGAAGCAGAAGAACAGATGAAGCTTTATTGGTAAAAGGTATTGGAAACTTCCTAACTGTGCATAAAGAGGATAAGACGATGAAGAGTGTATATGAGAGTATCATGACTGGCTTAAAAGAAGCTATAGAAGATGAGAAAACAAAAGATAAGAAATTAAGCAGGAGACAAGTGACAAGCATGTGCGAATTGTTTGACCAGTATACGAGAAGAGGAAGAGAAGAAGGTGTTAGAGGGATAATTATAATATGTAAAGAATTTAATATAAATTATGATGATACTATGTTGAAACTTAGAAAAAATTTGAATATTACTGAGAGTGAAGCAATAGAAGGCATGAAAAAATTTTGGTGAATTAATAAATAGCAGAAAGGTGTACTGAATATGTGCGAATTGTTTGACCAATATTGGAGAAAAAGATATTGACTTTTATTTTTTACTATGCTAAAAATATACTATACCTACTGGAACAGTAGGAATATAAAATGTGGTATCAAAGCCGTGGGGCTTTTGACCCAGACATCATACATAGGCATAGGAGGAGAAAAAGATGGCATTTGCAGCAGAGACCATATGTGTCCAGGGAAGTAATGAGAGAAGGGATCCGTTTGGAGCCATCAGCATGCCCATCTATCAGAATGCGGCGTATGCTCATCCGGGACTGGGGCAGAGCACAGGATATGATTATTCCCGTTGCGGTAATCCTACCAGAGATGAAGTGCAGAAGACGGTTGCCCTCTTGGAGCAGGGAACGGAGGCTTTGGCGTTTTCTACCGGTATGGCAGCAATCACCACACTGATGGAGATTTTTTCTCCCGGGGATCATCTGATTGCTACGGATGATCTCTATGGCGGTACGTTGAGACTGTGGAACACGATCAGTCATAAGAACGGAATATCGATAGATTGTGTGGATACTTCAAATGTGGAGACCGTGAAGGCAGCGATCCGTCCGGAGACAAAGGCGATTTATCTGGAGACTCCGTCCAACCCTATGATGAAGGTCGCAGATATTGGGGCAATCGCAGAGTTGGCACATGCGCATGGCTGTCTTCTGATCGTTGACAATACCTTTTTATCACCGTATTTTCAGAAGCCGCTTACCTTGGGAGCGGATGTTGTAGTGCACAGCGGTACGAAATATCTGGAAGGACATAACGATACGTTATCCGGATTCCTGGTGGTAAAGGATGACGCCCTGTACCAGCAGCTGAACAATATTTATAAGACGACAGGTGCCTGTCTCTCCCCGTTTGACAGCTGGCTGTTACTCAGAGGTATCAAGACATTGGCAGTCCGTATGGAGCAGCATCAGAAAAATGCCCTGACGATTGCACACTGGCTGGAACAGAGACCGGAAGTGGAGAAGGTATATTATATCGGTCTGGATTCGAGACCGGATAAGGCTCTGATCGACAGACAGTGCAGCGGATACGGCGGAATGATCTCATTCCGGTTGAATTCCCCGGAAAAAGCTGTTAAAATCTTGGAGAGCGTTAAGCTGATCCGTTTTGCGGAGAGTCTGGGAGGCGTGGAAAGTCTTCTGACCTATCCGATGAAGCAGACCCATGCAGATGTACCGGTAGAGGTGCGGGAAGCTTTGGGAGTGGATGAGAAGCTTTTGAGAATGTCCGTAGGTATTGAAAATATTGATGATCTGCTAGCAGATTTAGAACAGGCCTTTGCTTAGTGTGGGTGTAACCTGGTATACATAGTAGTTCAGCCAGCTGCGCTGAAGATTTCCACAGGATGACGCATCGGAAAGGACGGAAGTGCCTGAAAATTTGCAGATTTTGAGAAAGGTATGGTTAGCTGTATGACTACATACAATTTTGATGAAATTATAAATCGTAAGGGAACAAACTGCCTGAAATATGATTTTGCGGTGGAGAGAGGAAAGCCGGCGGATGTGCTGCCCCTGTGGGTGGCGGATATGGATTTCCCGGTATCCGAAGAGATCTCGAAAAGTCTTCATGCTGCGGTAGAACATGGAATCTACGGCTATACCCAGCCGAAGGATGCTTATTACAATGCTGTGATGAACTGGATGGAGAGGAATCATAATTGGAAGACAAAGCGGGAATGGATCGTGAAGACTCCGGGTGTGGTATTTGCTCTCGGCGCAGCGGTGAAGGCATTTACTGATCCGGGAGATGCGATACTGATTCAGAATCCGGTGTATTATCCGTTTACTAATATTATCCGTGACAATGACCGGAGAGTAGTAGATAATACGTTGGTATATCATCCGGTTACGGAGCGGACGGTAGTGTCAGTAACGACAGATGATGCTTCCGAACAGCAGATTCACAACGTTGGTACTGTCAGCCCGGCATATCAGATTGATTTCGAGGACTTTGAACGCAAGATAGAACGGGAACATGTAAAACTCTTCATTCTGTGCAATCCTCACAACCCGGTAGGCAGAGTGTGGACGGTAGAGGAACTGCAGAAGCTGGGAGAGATCTGCCTGCGCCATCATGTGATTGTGGTCAGTGATGAAATTCACAACGATTTTGTCTATCCCGGTTACGAACATACAGTGTTCGCCAACGTAGATCCCCGTTTTGCGGAGTTTACCTTGACTTGTACGGCACCCAGCAAGACATTTAACCTGGCTGGCTTACAGATCTCCAATATTTTTATCCCAAATGAAAATCTGCGCAAGGCATTCAAAACAGAAATTGACAGAACTGGTTATGATGAGCCCAATGCCTTAGGCGTTGTGGCATGTGAGGCAGCTTACCGTGCAGGAGAAGACTGGCTGGATCAGTTAAAAGCCTATTTGCTTAAGAATCTGAATTTCTTACGGGATTTTTTGCAGGAGAAGCTTCCACAGATTCATCTGGTGGAGCCGGAAGGCACTTATCTCGTATGGCTGGATTGCAGTGAACTGGGAATCACCGGTAAGGAGCTGGATCAGTTCATTGTGGACAAGGCAGGACTTTGGCTGGACGGAGGATCCATGTTCGGACCCAGTGGAGCCGCTTTTCAGCGCGTGAACATCGCCTGCCCTCAAGCTACACTGGAACTTGCCTTGAATAAGTTAAAAGTAGCGGTGGATAATTTGAAATGAGGATTCGAGCGATTTCGCGAGACCGTTCCGGAGCATGATATCTGCTGACAGACACGTAAGACCATTCCGAAGAATGATATATATTGACAGATGAATATTCTTGCGTCAAGAAACCGTGATTCCGTTGTGGTGGAAACCTGCATTCTGGACACGGAAACCACCTTTGCTTGATTATCTTTTACAAGAATAGCACCAGAGTCAAGTCCAGAACCGCTTTGCAGAGCGTTAACCGGATTACCTTGGTGAGATTTTTTGTATCCTATATACTTGCTAATCGGTTACTTGAGCACTAGACATCAGGAACATCCAAGCCGGAATATTCAGATAGATTCGCGAGACTGTTCCGGAACAGGATAATATTGCCGGATATATGGTATATTTTTACATTCTTGTCCATATACTGTAACATATCAGGCCATTCATGATAGATTATGATAGTTCCTACGGAACCTGTGATCCCTGATGAATGGTCATGCTTTATCGGATCACGCGGCAGGAATCTTGATCCGCAGATCCATAGGATTGCCATCAGGAAAGGAGCACACAGTATATGCCAAGAGGACAGAGAAAATCCCTGGAGGAAAAGATCCAGGCGAAGCAGGAGTTGATCAATGCGTTAAACATTCGCATAGAATCAGAACAGCGTGAGTTAGAGGAAATGTTTGAACAGAAGAGGCGCAAGGAACTGGAAGCGGTGAGTGACATCATCGAAGATGCCGGTCTGGCACCGGAGGAAGTCACGGAAGTCTTACAACAGTATATTGAGAGCCGCAGAGCAAACGCATCATAATAACATATTGTGGTTTCATCAGAAGGACCGGACGACCGGTCCTTTTTACGTATGGAAATATTGCGTAATGATCTGCTGCACCTGATCCGTGGAAATGGGGCATTTGCTTGTCTCGTAAGTGGTGATCAGTTGCATGGATGGGAAGATTCCGTTATAACAGTAGGTTTTCAGTTTATTACAGGCAGTATCACAATAAGGCGCATTATCCATCATGCCGAAATGCTCCCAGTAGAAGATTTTATTCGTAACCGGATGCATAATCGTAAAATCCGGATAAGCCGTGAATTCTTTTAGCGGCAGCGCTGCTTCATATCGATAGGGAATATGGTTGGTATAGAGCAGATTCGCAATGATGACTTCTGATTTTGAACGGACTTTATGCCCGGCCAGCGTAGTATGGATCAAATGCTCCGGATGAGAAGAATTGGTTTCATAGCTCTCCGTACACCATTTCTGCGCAGACATAGAAAGCTTGTCCTTCGCAAAATAGCTTTGTAGTAATGGGTAATAAGGGGAGGAGTCGGCCAACAAGTCAGTAGCCTTTTCTCTTGGAAGTGTGGAGGGAAATTTCTTTTGATATGTTTCAATAAAAGCTATTTCTTCTGAAATTTCATGCAGCATAAGCTCGTAGTATTTCTTTAATGCAAGAGCTTGCGCCAGTTCCTTTTGAGATTTCTGAAGATACTTTCTAGTACCGTCCTTCAGATAGAACCAGTCGATATAGGTCCCTTTGTTACGACAATAGGATATACTCCCATCTGGTAGTTTACTTACTTCATTAAGAAGAAAATTCTTCTTTTTCAACAGATGTTCTTTTCGATGTATTAATTCTGCGTAATTAATTGTAGTACCTCCTTTAAATGTTAAATGCATGGAATTCTGGAAGAATTATCCAACTGAATAGAAAGATTTACAGATGCGCTTAGTATAACTTGCTTTGAGAAAATAGTCAAGGAAAATAAATTCCTGAAAAAAGCTATCAAAAGGCTGTAAATGGTGGAAAAAGGTTCTGATTTATGATTAAAAAAAGGAGCTTTCCTGAAAAAATGTCAAAAATAAATAGAATAGTGGAAAAAAAGCTGTTTAAGGCACAAAATTCCACCAAAAGTCGCTAAAACAGACAAAATGGAGGAAATCAAAAAAGGGACGAATAGGATGAAAATGGGGGGAAAATCAGAAAATGAGACGAATAGGATGAAAATGGAGGTGCAGGGGCGACGGTAGCGAGCAGGAACGAAGAGGTGATGGGAACGACAACTAAGAAGCCTTAAGCTATGGTCAGAAATGGAGTAAATCCGGAACTTATAGGCTGATAGAACAAAAAGAAATATTAAAAACACCCGCAGCAGGGATTCTGCGAATCCCCTGCCGCGGGTGTAGCTTGCCTTATGACGGTGCTATCGACTGGGTAGGCTACTTTCTGCATGTACCTCGTAAGTGCCACATCCGGCACCGTGCCGTCAATATCGCACAGTCGCTATTCGTTATCACACATTCGGCACCGTGCCGCCATTACCGCCACATATCAAAAATAGTTTCTTTATTCCACTCCCTCGCCCTTTTTCAGATTCTTCTGGGCAGTGGAGAGCATGAGCTTGATGCGGTTGAGCTGGTTGACTTCGCTGGCACCGGGATCGTAGTCGATGGCCACGATGTTGGAGGAAGGATAAGCCTTCCGCAGGGCTTTGATAACGCCCTTGCCTACGACGTGGTTCGGCAGGCAGCCGAAGGGCTGGGTACATACGATGTTTGGTACGCCTTCCTTGATCAGTTCGACCATCTCACCGGTTAAGAACCACCCTTCACCGGTCTGGTTGCCGATGGATACGATGGGCTCTGCATAGGAGACAATCTTGTAGATGCTGGTGGGTGCATCGAAATGCTTACTTCCTTCAAATGCCTTCACGGCAGAACCGCGCAGGATATGCTCGATCGCCCAGATGCCCAGTGCGGAGATCTTCGCGGTTTTTTTGCTGGTGCCTAAGTGCTCTGCCTTGTAGATCTGGTTGTAGAAGCAATACAGCATGAAGTCAAGCAGGTCGGGAACCACAGCTTCTGCACCCTCGCTCTCTAACAGCTCCACCAGGTGATTGTTGCCGGCAGGAGAGAACTTCACGAGGATCTCACCGACGACACCGACACGGGGCTTCTTGATATCCAGTACCGGAATCGCATCGAAATCACGGATGATCTCGGTACACATCCTGCGGAACCTGCCTATGCTGATATGCTTCGCAGATACGAAATCCTGTACCTTCTTAAGCCATTCTCTGTGCAGGGCATCCACGGAACCCGGAGTTGCTTCATAAGGACGCATCCGGTAGACACAACGCATGAAGATATCACCGAACTCAGCACCTACCGCAGCACGTAACAAAAGATCCGCATTCAGATGGAAGCCGGGGTTACTCTCGATACCCGCGAGATTCAGAGAGATAACGGGAATCTGCTCCATATCTGCTTTTTTTAAGGCACGGCGGATGAAGCCGATATAGTTCGTCGCACGGCATCCGCCACCGGTCTGGCTCATGATAATGGCGGTCTTGTTCAGGTCATATTTGCCGGACAACAGTGCTTCCATGATCTGTCCGACTACCAGCAGGGAAGGATAGCAGGCATCGTTGTTGACATATTTCAGACCTACATCCACGGAGTGCTTGTTGTCATTGTCCAATACGACGAAATTGTAACCGCAGGCATTGAATGCAGGTTGTAAGATCTCAAAGTGGATCGGGGACATCTGCGGACAGATGATGGTGTAGTCCTTACGCATCTCTTCGGTGAACGGTACCTTCTCAATAGCGGAAGAACGGATGGTGCGGTGCTTGCCCAGTTTCTCACGGACACGGATCGCGGACAACAGGGAACGGATACGGATACGTGCCGCACCCAGGTTGTTGACTTCATCGATCTTTAAACAGGTGTAGATCTTGTCAGAGCCAGAGAGGATATCGTTCACCTGATCGGTGGTAACGGCATCCAGACCGCAGCCGAAGGAATTCAGCTGGATCAGATCCAGATTTTCTACCGTCTTCACATAGCTTGCAGCGGCGTAAAGTCTTGAGTGATACATCCACTGGTCGGATACGATCAGGGGACGCTCCGGTTTCGCCAGATGGGAGATGGAATCCTCGGTAAGCACTGCCATATCGTAGGAGGTGATCAGCTCGGGAATACCATGGTTGATCTCCGGGTCTACATGATAAGGACGACCAGCCAGCACGATACCGCGTTTGCCGGTCTGACGTAAGTATTCCAGCGTTTCTTCGCCCTTTTTCTCCATATCATGGCGCGCATTAGCCAACTCCTGCCAGCCTTTTACGCAGGCGGCAGCAATCTCAGCAGCGGGAATCTCGGTGAATTCCTTCGTCAGTGCATCCGTTACTGTTCCCAGATCACGGAAGGACATGAACGGATTGCGGAAGGTGATCTCACCACCGGCGATCTCCTCCACGTTATTCTTGATATTCTCGGAATAAGAAGTAACGATGGGGCAGTTGTAATGGTTGTTCGCATCTTCGAACTCATTACGCTCATAGAACAGCGCAGGATAGAAGATGAACTTAATACCCTGTCGGATCAGCCAGGTCACATGACCGTGAGCCAGCTTTGCCGGGTAACATTCGGATTCACTGGGGATGGACTCAATACCGAGCTCGTAGATCTTACGGTTGGAGCTGGGAGAGAGCACCACGCGGTAACCCAGTTCGGTGAAAAATGTGAACCAGAACGGATAGTCCTCGTACATATTCAGTACTCTGGGGATACCTACCACACCTCTGGGAGCCTTGTCGGCATCCAGAGATTCATAGGAGAATAATCTATGTAACTTGTATTCGTATAAATTCGGTACATTATGGGCATTCTTTTGTCCACCGATACCGCGTTCGCAACGGTTGCCGGAGATGAACTGACGGCCACCGGAGAACTTGTTGA
>OHBM01000456.1_pt1 | contig 32912 bp, 26 predicted proteins | sample 1577251 | NCBI WGS metagenome assembly OHBM01 (sample SAMEA3541557, study PRJEB24748) | human gut metagenome | biome: human gut; feature: human-associated habitat; material: faeces | place: China | collected 2012 | reverse complement strand
CGGCACGGCGCATCTCCTCCTCCATGTCGCCCCAGGGGGCGAAAACGCGCTCGCACCAGACGCCGTCCATGTTGTTCATAATGCCGTAGAGGATCCGCATACCGAGGTTCGACATACCGATCTCATAGGTGTCCGGGAAGCAGAAGGCCACGCGGGTATCGACCTGCGAGAGGTCCTTCATCACCGCGTTGTACTCGCCGCCCACATAGCGCGCGGGCTTTTGCACGCGGGGCAGGATGCGTTCCAATCGTTTGTCCACAGTCAAGCTCCTTTTGTATCAAGAGACATTGACTGTATTTTACACGCTTTTCCCGCCGCGCGCAAGCCCCAGTTGGCGCAGCGTTCCCCAAAGCAATCCAAACGAGGCGAAGGCAAAGAGCCATCCGCTGTGCAGCTCCAGCGAGAGCTTGAGCCCCAGCGCGCACAGCGCGAGCGAGCAGGCAAGGCTGACCGCCGCGGTGATACGCTCCCCCGTGGCCGGCCCGAGAAAGAAGGACAGGGCAAGGCAGAGCGCCCGCGCGCCGTCGAGCGGAACGACCGGCAGGAGATTGAAGGCCGCGAGCACAAGGTGCGCTCCGGCAAAGACAAAGCACCACTCCCGCCACGTCCGCAGGCCGAGGAGCGCGAGGAGAATGGCGCAGAAAAGGTTGACTGTCACCCCCGCGAGCGTGATGATCAGCTCGCGCCCATAGGAGAGCCGCGCGAGGGCGGGAGCGTCCAGCTCCGCGCCGAGCGCTGTAAGGCGGAAGCGCTTGACGGATACGCCGTAGTAGCGCATGGCAGCGAGGTGGCCCAGCTCGTGCAGCGCCGCGGCGGTCAGGATCGCCGCAACGACCGTGAGCGGAGAAACGATGGCGGCGAGCAGCACGAGCAGCCAGAAGCTCGCGTTCACGCGCACAGCGGCGCTAAACGGTCTTTGCGGCATAGGCAATGGGATCGAGGTATTTTGAGCCGCTGAGCAGCTCGAAGTGCAGGTGCGCACCCGTGGCGTTGCCGGTCGCGCCGACCGCGCCGAGCGTGTCGCCGCGCAGAACGCTCTGTCCGGAGGAAACCGCTATTTTGCTGCAATGGGCGTAAAGCGTCTCATAGCCGTCCGCGTGGCGGACAGTCAGATATTTGCCGAGCACGGTGCTCTCCCCCACCACGCTGACCGTACCGTCGGCAAAGCAGGCAAAGGGCGTGCCCTCGTCGGCGGCAAGGTCAAGGCCGGTATGAAAGGCCTCCTCACCCGTGTTCGGGTCCTCGCGCCAGCCGAAGCCCGAGGTCAGCGCGCCGTCGAGCGGTGACACATAGGAAAAGGGCAGTGTCGGCTGCGCGTCGAGCACATAATCCGGCATGGGCTTGGCTGCGGCATCCTCCTCGTTTGTTCCGTCCGGCTGTGCGATCTCCGCCCCGCCGCCGACCTCCGAGGCGTCCTGCATACCGCTGCCGCCAAACACGGCGACGTAGGCATTGCCGAGGGACTCCGCGAATCGTTCGGGCGCGGCGACCGCGTGGCCGATGGCGGAGAACGCCTCGGTAAAGTCCGCGTCGCGCACGAGCCATTGGGCAAGCGTGCCGCGGAAGGCCGAAAGATTCCCCGGCAGCACGAGCTTGAGCAGCACGAGCGAGACGAACAGCGCGCCGCAGACGGTCAGACGCAGAAGGCGAAGCTGCGACGCGCCGGAGGTCTGCTGTTCCCTGCGGCGGCTTCCGGCAGCGGCGCTTCGCTTTGTCCGCGCGGCGGCGCGGCGTTTTCCCTGTGCGCGCGCCCAGCGGCGCAGACGCATTCTTACGGTCATAGGCTCTTCCTCCCTTGGCTTTCGTTTTGGGACAGTCTATGCCGCGGCATCGCCGCTTATGCCCGCACGCAGAAAAAGAGCCGCCCGCCGGCGGCTCTTGCAGTCATTTGACATAGTGGGCAAAGAAATTTTCCAAAATGCGCTGTCCGTCCCGGTGCGCGTCATTCTGCAGCTCCGGGTGGAACTGCGCGCCGAAGATGGGGCGCGACTCGTGCGCAAGCATCTGCACACGGCAATTTTCCCGGGAAGCGAGCAGGCGAAAGCCCCTCGGCACAGCGCTGAGCTGGCCGCGATGGTGCTCGAAGCAATGGAGCGTACCGCTCAGGCCGGTGAGCAGCGGATGCTGCGTGAGGACGGTCTGCGGCAGAAAGCCGAACTCCTCGTATCCCTCGCCCGGATAGACGAGCGGCGCACCGAAGGCGATGCCGATGAGCTGCAGGCCCGCGCAGATGCCGAAGAGCGGGGTCGTTGTTTCACGAATGAGCGCAAGCTCGTCGGCAAAGGTCTCGCGCAGACGCTCGCGGTCCCAGTCGGTGAAGCAGCCGGAGAGAAAGATGGCATCCGGCGCAGAGTCGAGCGTCCTGAGCTGTGTATAGTGCCGCACGGTGACCGTTCCGAACGCAGCGAGCTTCGCGGCGAGCACGTCGATGTTATAAAGCGGGTCGGTAAGACCGAGCTCTCCCGCGCGGGCGATCCGACCACAGTCGTCGGACGTCGGCTCGTTGTTGATGAGCAGCAGCTCTCTCATGTCAGTCCTCCAGAAGCGCACCGGACAGGTGCAGAATCGCCTCGAGCACGCCGCCGCCGACGGCGGTCGCCTTGTCCGAGACCGTATAGCAATTTTCCACATTGCCGCGCGGGTCCACGTCGCCGGATTTCATGCCCTTGCGGACAGGGATGCCGTCGGCGATCAGGCCGCGGAGCACGCCGTCGATGGTGCAGACCATCGGCTCGCCGGACACATAGCCCGCAACGTCGCCGGTCTTCACAAGGTCGCCGATCCTGTGCACGGAGCGAAACGCGCCGTCCGCAGGCGCACGGAGCACACGCTCGCCGGCAAAGCCGCCGATAAGCCCGGGGACGTTTGTGTTCGGAATGGCGCTGCCGGAGTAAATGACGCGGCCGAGCGTGTGGCCGCGCATGGTCTCGACCGCCGCATGGCAGTCCGCGCCCGCCGTAAAGCCCGGCCCGACCGCCACAACGACCGGCGCATCCGTGATGCGTGTGCCCAGGTTTTTCTTTGCCAGAATCGCGTCCACAAGGGCGTCCGGCTTCAGCTCCCGCCAGCGGCCCTTGTACGCCGCCGGTTCCCTGATCCACAGTGCTTGGCAGGCCTCCATCCGCAGGTTCAGATTTTTCTTTTTTCGCATCCGCATCCTATTCACCTCAGACAAAATATTAGGGACAGTATACTCTCTAATTCGCAAAGTAATAAAAGAGACTGGAAAACTAGTCTCTTTTATTTGTTTTCATTGTTCAATAATTCAAGAGATTCAATTCTATCACCAACACCTCCTTCGTCAAAAAGTAGAGAACGGCATTTGTTCCCTTGTATAAACACCTTGATAACATCTTGAACAATTTTCCTTTGTTCGTCAGTAAGATCAGTAACATCAACGGTTACATCATCTGATTTTTTTCTTCCTAATAAATCGTCTGTAGTTACACCTAATATATTCGCAATACGGACAAGGACATCAAAGGAGGGTGTTCTTGTCCCATTTTCATATGCGGAAACTGAAGCTCCGGTCACACCTAGTCTATATGCAAAATCTTGTTGTGTCATTTTAATTGTTGTTCTGTATTTCTTTATTTTATCACCTAAAGATTGCATTATCTCACCCCGTTTTGATTAATTGTATCCAAACAACCAAAACTTTTGGTAGAGTATTTGAAAACTTATAGTTGAAATATTTGTTGAATTATGTTATACTATTAGTAGAAAACGAAAGGAGGTGTGCATAGTGATTAGGGTATGTAAAGAAAATCGAGTATCTGTTCTTGAGCAAGTGCGGAACGGAAAATTAGATAGCGCCATGCTCAGTTCGACCAATCTAATAGATGAAATCATTCTCGCTATGCACGACAACCACCTCCTTTCCAAAATCAGTGAGAGTATTCCAGATTTACGGGCACCTAATACAGTCATTCCCTATGATGTAGTGTGGGCCTCTGCTATTGCCGCAAAGATGAAGGTGTATACCAGTTTAAGTGATATTCCTTTCGCAATAAACGACCACCGAACTTTGGCAAGATTGGGATATGCCTTAGTAGATACTGATGATGGTATTTATACTGGACTAATGAGAGAGGGAAGCCTTAGATTCTTGTTGGGCAAGTACACGCCTCAAATGTTGATTGATGGCTACAATCAGGCTGTTCAAAAATATATTTTGCCGGAACTGAGCTTGAGTGCTGACATCCATATCCTTGATTGCACAGATATTGAGGTTAACTATTGGAATACCAACTACGAGGGTTCCGGGGTTGCATATAGTAAAAGGCAAAAAGATGAAGCGAAAGACAAAACCAGGGGATATAAATTGCCGTCTTGGTGACAAGATCATAGGCAACCTGCACGTTTACGCAGGCCCTGAGCATCCTCACCAGGCACAGAACCCTAGAGAAATTAAGTTGAACGAAATCTAACAGAGCAAATGGAACAGAAAAACGCCCTTGGAAGACGTAAATCAGCCGTAGCTCGTGTTTATCTCGCAGCTGGACAAGGCAATGTCACAATCAACGGCCGCAGTGTTGAGGAGTACTTCAAGACTGACGCTCTCCGTTACATTGTGAACCAGCCTTTCGCGGTTACGAAGACAGAAGGTCAGTTTGACGTGAAGGTTAACGTTGTCGGCGGCGGCACCAAAGGCCAGGCCGAAGCGATCAGACTCGGAATATCCCGCGCTCTCAGCGATCTGGATAGAGAGGCTTACCGCGCGGCTCTCAAGGCTGAGGGCTTCCTGACACGTGACTCCCGCGAAGTCGAGAGAAAGAAACCTGGTCAGCCGAGCGCACGTGCACGCTTCCAGTTCAGCAAGCGTTAGTCTTGTCTGGATTGTCAGCGGCATAAGCTGGTTTATGAAAAAGCACAGTCCGGTGCTTCAAATCCCGCGGACTTTTCGCTGGATGAGAATCCGATGAACACTACCGGGGATTGCCGGGACTGCGGAAAATCTCAGAGACTGGTCGAGGACCACTGCTCCGGGATTGAAGAAAAGAGCCTTCAGGCTGTCGGCAAAAGGTCTGGAGGAAAGTTTAAACAAAAAACAAGAATTTTAAAATGCCACGCACAAATTTCCAAGAACTTCTTGATGCAGGTGTACATTTCGGACATCTGGCCAGGAAATGGAACCCTAAGATGGCTCCATACATCTTTGACCAGAAGAACGGGATTCACATCATCGACCTGCACAAGACCATCGTCAAGATAGACGAGGCTGCCGATGCAATGAAAGAGCTTGCGCGTTCAGGTCGCAAGATTCTCTTCGTAGCCACAAAGAAACAGGCTAAGGAGATCGTTGCCGAGAAGGCTGCGGCAGTCAATATGCCATCGATAACCGAGCGCTGGGCTGGTGGTATGCTTACCAACTTCCCGACCATCCGCAAGGCTATCAAGAAGATGAACACCATCGACAAGATGAAGGAGGACGGCACGTTCGAGAAGCTCGCCAAGAGAGAGCGTCTGCAGATCAACCGTCAGAGAGAGAAACTGGAGAAGAACCTTGGTTCCATCAAGGACATGAGCCGTCTCCCGTCCGCGCTCTTCGTAGTTGACATCCAGAAGGAGGCCAACGCCGTCAAGGAGGCTAACCGCCTCAACATCCCGGTATTCGCATTGGTTGACACTTGTTGCGATCCTACCCCGATTGATTATGTGATACCGGCAAACGACGACGCTACGAAGTCGATCGAGACCATCATGACTGTTCTCTGCAAGGCCATCGAAGAGGGACTGAGTGAGAGAAAGCTTGAGAAGGAGAAAGAGGCCAACGAGGAGGCTGCCGAGGGTGAGGCTCTCGCAAACCCTACAGGCAAGAAGCTCCGCGCCCGCAAAAGCGCGAAGCCGGTTGACGTAGAGGCTGAGGCCGCTCCTGCGGTTGAGGCTCCGGCTGCTGAGGAACCAAAGGCTGAATAATTAAAAGAGAACGAGTTATGGCAATTACAGCACAAGACGTAATGAAATTACGCAAGATGACATCCGCCGGAATGATGGATTGCAAGAAGGCTCTCGCCGAGGCTGAGGGTGACTTCGAGAAGGCAGTCAACATCATCCGTGAGAAGGGTAAGCTCGTCGCCGCCAAGCGCGCCGACCGCGAGACCTCCGAGGGTGCGGTTCTCGTCCGCATCCAGGGCACAAAGGGTGTTATCGTATGTCTCGGCTGCGAGACTGACTTCGTTTCCGCCACCCCTGACTTCAAGGCTCTTGCCGCAGAGATCGCTGACGCGGCTATCGCGTCATTCCCTGCCGACATCGAAGGCCTGAAGGCCAGCAAGTGCTCTAACGGTCACACTGTCGAGGAGGAGATCTCCGCCCAGACCGGCAAGACCGGTGAGAAGCACGTTCTCGCTTACTATGCCGCTCTTGAGGCTCCGTTCATCGGTGACTATGTTCACTTCAACGGAAAACTCGGCGCCATTGTCGCTTTCAACAAGGAGATTCCTGCCGAGCTCGGCAAGGCCGTTGCCCAGCAGGTCACCGCTATGAACCCTGTCTCTGTCTCTCCGGCCGACTGCCCTGCTGAGGTGGTTGAGAAGGAGCGCGAGCTCGCTGTCCAGAAGACAAAGGACGAGATGGTTCAGAAGGCTGTCGAGGCCGCTCTCAAGAAGGTCGGCATCAATCCTGCCCACGTTGACAGCGAGGATCACATCGAGTCCAACACCGCCAAGGGTTGGATCACTCCAGAGCAGGCTGAGCAGGCCCGTGAGATCATCAAGACCGTCTCCGCCGAGAAGGCCGCGTCTCTCCCTGAGCAGATGATCCAGAACATCGCCAACGGACGTATCCAGAAGTTCTTCAAAGAGCAGACTCTTGAGGAGCAGGATTTCGTTCAGTCTGACGAGAAGGTTTCTGTCGCCGCTTACATCAAGTCTGTTGACAAGGACGCCAAAGTGGTTGCTTTCAAGAGGTTCTCCCTCAGCGACTAGTATGGCACAGTCGCCGTCGCAAAGATGGCCATGAATATGATAACCCCGGAAGTCATTGACTCCCGGGGTTTTCGGTGTAAGCCTTTGATCCATTGAATCCAGGGGCTTTCGCCGTCAGACTCTTTACAGGATCGGAGGAGTGCACTGCTCTTCTGTCAGCACTCCGGTTCTGTTGTCGGCGACATCCCACCACACTCTGTTGCTGATGTCGTCCTTCCCTCCGGAAAGCTGCGCCACCGCCTTGAGGTAGTTCTCATAGTTGTAGGCGATGTCCGTGTCTGAATAGTAGCCAATTCTGTAAGGATAGTGCATGTTGCCGATGTCTGTCGCCCCGGGACCGACAGGCATGTACGGGATGTCAAGTCTTCTCCAGTCGGACCAGACCTCGACCCCGTCGGACAAGTAACTTGCGATCCATCGCTGAATCGCTATTCTGTTCAGCCCGTCAGAGTCTATGTAGGCAACTCCGTCGGTGGCGATGTAATCGGCGGCTCCGTCAGCGCCCCATTGCTCGAAGGAGGCCATTATCCCTTTCTCGTAGAGGGTCTTCGGGTCGGCGGAAATCCATCCCCGGAAGGCAGCCTCGGCTTCTGTGAGAAGTACCCTGGCGGTAGGAATCACAGGAACAGTGGCGTCTATCGCCAGCAGGCTGCTGTTCACGCAGCAGCAGACGTTGTTGAACGCCGCGACGGCATTGTTGTCTTTAAGCCCGAAAGGATTCCCGTAGAATGAGGAATGCAGATCCCTCGGGAATTTTGCGGGGTCACGGGCACCCTTGTAGCCTTCGATGTCGAAATACTTGAACATACGGTTGTCTTTCAACTCTTTCATCTGCTCCACGATGAACATGTTAGGCACTGCGTTGAAACCGGCACCTGAGTAATCGGGTGAGCACCAGTAGTACAGCATGTTCCAGGAGAGGTCATCGTAACGGAAGTTGAAACCGTCGGACACGCTTTCCATCCCTCCGTCATTGTAGGCGGCGGCGAATCTGGCCTTGCCGACGGCCGGAGCCACGTCGCAGAGTTTGATGGCAAGCAGCATTCGCAGGGAGGCGTTGAATTTCTTCCATTTGGAGATGTCTCCCTTGTAGAGGATGTCCGCAGCTGACAATGAACTGCTTTCGTCGAACATCCTGTAGGCTTGGGACAGGGATTCGTCCAATTGGGTGTAGACGGACTCCTGGGAGTCGTAGGCCGGCTTCCAGTTGTCATCCGACGCACCCTTGAACGCCTCAGAAAGGATGATCGGGCCGTTGATGTCCGTCAGTGACATGTAGTAGAAAGCTGCCAAAGTCTTCGCCGCCGCGATCTGGTTGGCGTTCGATCCGAAGGAGACCACATTAGGGTTGCCTTTTTGGGCCTCATCCTCGTTCATCTGGACGATGAGGTGCAGATTCTTTAGTGGATAGAGATAAATAGTGGAGGTGGAGTACTGGGAGGTTGTTCCGAGCGGTCCGTACTGGTTGTTCTTCGACTCCGACAGATAGCCGGTCCACTCTTGTTGCCAAGGATCGTAGCCGTTCGTGGCGTTGCCAAGGACAAAGTAAGGCACGTACCGGCAGGCAAAACTGAACAGGTACTCAGAGAATGCAGTTGACGGGGCGTTCGGACTCTTGTTGATGTCTCCGAAATCCGTGAGGCCGTCGCAGGATTGGAAGATGGTGGCCATGGCCACGGCGGCCGCTAATATTCTGTGTGTTGTTTTCATGGTGATTGTATTCATGATGATAGCCCGTTTGTTTCTAGAAAGTGAGATTGACAGAGATTCCGAATGTCCGTGTTGACACGGCCTGTCCTCCCTCAAGGTAGTTGTACTCGACTCCCGCGATCTCTGACGGATCAATGTTGGGACAGGCGGAGTAGATGAGCCAAGGATTCGTGGCGACGAATGCGACACTTGCCTTGGTCAGGCCTATTCCCAGACTCTTGAGGACTTTGTGAGGAACGTCATAACCGAACGATAGCTCGCGTAGTTTGATGTATGTCTTGTCATAGACCCAGTTGTCGCAGTTGTAGTAGGCGATATAGTGGTAGTAATTGTAGGCGTCAACGTAGCCGGACAGAGGATTGCCGTCAGGATCGACACCCTCGAGATAGACACCTCCGCCAACAGCCACCGGCTCTCGCTCGTTCACTCCGCGGTTGTTGACCTTGGCCGTGGAGGCGAGCACACCAGAGCCTGTTCCCCACATGTTCGTCCACGAGACAAGCTGGCCTCCCACGCTGAAATCAAGGGATGCCGCGAAAGAGAGGTTCTTGTACCTTACGGAAGTGGAGAATCCACCGGTGAAGTCCGGCTGGACATTCCCTACCTCTTTCTCGACACCTCTTTCCCATGTCGGCCTTACTTCTCCCCATGCGGCGCTTCCTTTCTGGATGACAGGTTTGCCTTCTTCGTTCTTGACGAAGCGGGATGCTCCCGAGATCACGCCGATAGGTTTCCCCTCGATCGCCTTTAGATACCATGCATCGTAGAATCTGGTCCAGTAGATTGTGTAGTCGGTCTGGTCAGGCGCGAGGCGAACCAGCTTGTTCCTGTTCTTCGTGATGTTTCCGGAAAGAGTCCATTCAACATCCCGTGTGCGTACCGGAGTCCCTCCCAAGGAGACTTCGACGCCTTGGTTGCGGACCATGCCGGCGTTCAGCTTGCGGTAGGCGTAGCCGGACTGCGGAAGGACATTCGCCGAGATGATGTCGTTCTTCGTGTCCTTACGGTAGATGTTGATGTCTCCGGACAACCTGTTGCCGAACAGTTTGAACTCTGTTCCCACTTCGAAGGATGTCGAGATTGTCGGCTTGATGGCTGCGTTCACCTGGGTGTTCGGCTCATACATTGTGGTCAGGCCATGCGTCTTGGTGCCGACTGTGTAGGTCGGATAGATGTTGTAGGCGCTCAGTGTGGAACCCACCTGCGCCATGGATCCTCTGATTTTCCAGAAGTTCAGCCAAGGAGCGTCTATGAGCTTGCTTGCCATGAACGAGACCGAGCCTCCTCCATAGAGGTAGGAGTTGTTGTCATTGGCCAGTCGGGAGTCGATGTCATAGCGTACCGAGCCGTCAAGGTAGACGAGGTCGTCCCAGCCCACGGTCGCGGTTCCGAAGAAGGAGCGTGTCTTGAAGTGTGTCTCCTCGTTGTTCGTGCTGTAGGTGTTTGCGGAAGCCGCAAGGTTGAAGAAGCCTGGGACGGACAGGCCACCGTTAGTGTAGCTGTTGAGGTAATAGTAGTCGTATTTCCTGGTCTCGGCGAAGATGGCGGTCTCCACGGAAAGACGGTTGTCCACATAGTGCCCGTTCCATGTGGCGTATGCCTGGGCGGTGAAGTCGTTGGCCTGGGTGTGGTACGTGCGGAAGTACGGAGTGAACACCGTCGAGCCGTTGCCGTATTTCGCGTCGTAGCGGTTGGCTGTGATGTCGTTGTTCACCCTCACCCCGACGCGGACATTGCGAGGCAGCAAAGAATAGACATCAGCGGTCACCAAATGGTAGCTGTTGTAGTTGAAGATGTTGTAGTTGTACAGGGTGCCGTACGGATTGTCGTGGAAGTTCGCCGCGAGATTGTCCTGACTGACAATGTTCCATGTCCTCCAGCTGCCGTCAGGCCTGAGGTAGTCCTTCAGTTCCTTTAGGTTGACGTTGGTCTGCCCCCACTGTGTGAACTCGCAGATCACGTTTCCCTCCGCGGAGTACCCTTCGGTGGCCGCGTTCTTGGTTTTGCGGTAGCGATAGCGGTAGCTGATGTCTGCGTTGATCCAGCTGGCTGGCTTGAAGGAGGACGTGATGCTGAATGAGCGGCGGACCGCCTTGGAGTTGTACATCACACCCTGACGCTCGACATTGTTGAACGCCACTCGTGTCCTGAATCCGTTGCCCGCCTTGGAGAATGCCAAGTTGGTGTTGTTCGTCCATGCGGCTCTGGTGAGATCGCGGAGATTGAGGCGGGCTTCCCAGGTGTCGGCCTTGCCGTATTTGTCCGATGTCGGATCCCATGAAAGCGCGGATCGCACCATGCTCTTGCCGTCATAGCGTGGTCCCCAGTTCTCATCGCTCCCGTAGTCAAGGATGTATGAGCCATCGTCAAGTCTTTCCAGAAGATTGCCGACAGATGTCCAGTCCACAGATTTAGGGTTGTCGGACGCTGCCGCCGCCGCGGTCAGACCGGCGGTGGTCGATCCTCCGCCGTAGAGGGTGTTGAGTTTGATGCGGTTGTCGTAAGTCTCGACCGATGTCGTGGAGGAGAATTCGACGACGCTCCGCCCGTCGGCGGCTCTCTTTGTGGTGATGACCACAGCTCCGTTCGCGCCTCGCGATCCGTAGAGAGCGGTTGCGGACGGTCCTTTGAGAATGTTCATGCTCTCCACATCGTCCATGTTCACGGACGCTCTGGAGACAATCGCTCCGTCAACTACATAGATTGGCTCGCTTCCTTGCGCGTTGCTGTATGAAGTCGCTCCGCGAAGGATGATCTTTCCCTCGTTGAAAGTAGAGCCTCCGGCTCCCCAGAACTGCGCTCCCGCGATCTTACCGGCCAGAGAGTTGCCAAGTTCGGCGCTGTGGGTCAGGGTCAGCTCTTTGGAGGTCAGCGTCTGTGCCGAGTAACCGATGGCTTTCTGCTTTCTGGTCAGCCCTTGGGCAGTGACGACCACCTCGTCAAGAAGCTCGGTGTCGGGAGACATTGTCACGTTGACGACCCTGTCGGCCGTCATCCTGATGTCCTGCATTCCGATGCAGGAGAAGACCAGTGTGCTGCCTGTCGGAACATTCATCAGGGTGTACTGTCCCGACTCGTCGGTGACGGAGCCGTTGGTGGTTCCTTGTACGAACACAGACGCCCCGACAACCGGAAGCCCGTCTTCCGCGGAAGTCACGGTCCCCTTGACCGTGATGTTCTGCGCGAACGCTGTGCCCACACTTAGGCAGAAGCACAGCAACAAAGAATGCAATGTTTTACTCATAAGCCTAAAAAATTAATTGGTTGCACTTGTGACTAGCCGCACTTGTGATTGGCCGCGCTAGACTTGTTATATGTAAGTTCACCCGGGGAAGGCACTTAAGCTTGTAATTGTCTCGCAACAATCGGTTTGGGTAAAAAACAGGTCTTCTGACTTCCCCAAGTGAACTTGAATAAGGTTCGTATTCCAAGCGTCCGCCTTACTTGATCAGATAGGCTTTTTACTTGCAAAGTGTAATTTGTTAAACATCGCAATTAGTATAAAAAAGCTTCTTTCAACAAATTCACATCGCAAAATATGTAATTATTATGAATAAAACAATAGTCTTATAAAAATTTTAATCACACTATAATCAAAGCATTATGAGCGAAGCTTATGGCGATTTGTTAAAGCGCAAACCTTATTATATATCAATTTTTAAGATTTTATGGTTTGTTAATTGCGATGTTTAACAAAAAACCATCCTATTTTTTTAGCCTCTATCCGGATTTTGCCTAACTTTGCGGCATGGAAAACAAAAGATTTCTGGAGTGTTGCTGCACGGATGCGGCGGAGGCGGTCGAGGCCATGAGGGGCGGGGCCGGCAGGGTGGAACTCTGCGAGGATCTGCCGTGCGGGGGAGTGACGCCAAGCCGCGCGGACATCGAAGCGGCACTGAAGGCGGTGAATATCCCCGTGAATGTGCTGATCAGAGTGCGTGGGGGAGACTTCGTCTATGACGAGACTGAGATCGAAGCCATGATCGGATCCGTGAGAATGTGCCGCGAACTTGGCGTGAACGGCGTGGTTGTCGGTGCCTTGAGGGCGGACGGAAGCGTTGACACAGAGGCGGTCGGAAGGCTGATGGCCGAGGCGCAAGGGTTGCGCGTCACCTTCCACAGGGCGTTCGACGAGTGCGCCGAGCCGTTCAGGGCGCTGGAGGACATCATCTCACTCGGCTGCGACAGGCTTCTCACGGCGGGACATGCTAGCAATGTCAACGATGGGGAGCGCACCCTTAAGGAATTGAACATCAAGGCTGGCGACAGGATCATCATCCTTGCCGGCTCTGGAGTGAGGCCGGGGAACATCGCCCGGCTTGAGGCATCAACCGGGTGCAAGGAGTTTCACTCCTCCTCCCATGGCCCAGACGGCAGAACCTCGCGCGAAGTCGTGGCCGCTATGGTTAATTATAATCAATGAATATGTCGGAAGAAACACTGAATGCCTCCAAGGAAGAGGTCTCCCTTTGGCAGATCTTTCTGGTTTTCGCAAAGCTTGGAGCCTTCACCATCGGAGGAGGCTACGCCATGATACCCCTGATCCGGGACGAGATGATAAAGAGGGACTGGATGACCGATGAGGAACTCCCGGACATCATAGCGATGGCCCAGTCCGCTCCAGGAGTGCTTGCCGTGAATATGTCGATTTTCGTGGGCCACAAACTCCACGGAGTGAAAGGCAGCGTTGTCGCGACCCTCGGATCGGTGCTCCCTTCGTTCATCACGATCCTGCTTATCGCTATGATATTCACAAACTTTCGGGACAATCCCGTTGTTGAGCGAATATTCAAAGGCATCCGTCCGGTGGTGGTGTCTTTGATCGCCGTGCCGATGATCAACATGGCGAGGAAGAACAACAAGACCTGGTGGGCCTGGGCTATCTCCATCGTGACACTTTTCCTCGTGGCGTTCCTGAGCTTCTCTCCGATCTACATCCTGCTTGTACTGATCGTGGTTTCGGCAAGCATTGCTGTCATCAAAAACAAAAAGGAGGCTAAAAATGACTGAGCTTGCTCTTATCCTCCAGCTTTTCTGGGTTTTCTTTGTCATAGGGCTGTTCACCTTCGGCGGCGGCTACGCTATGCTGTCGTTCATCCAGACACAGGTCGTTGTGGCTCACGGATGGCTGACCGAGAGCGCATTCACTGACATCGTGGCCATCTCCCAGATGACCCCGGGTCCGGTGGGGATCAACTGTGCCACCTACGTTGGCTATGAGGTACTGCACCAGGCCGGTGCGAGTCACCTTGTCGGGATCCTCGGCTCGCTGTCGGCCACGTTCGCCGTGATTCTTCCCTCGTTCATGATTGTTCTGGCGATAGTCAAGTTCTACACGAAATTCAAGAACAGCAGGGTGTTCGCCAGCGTTCTCGCCAGTCTCAGGCCAGCCGTTGTCGGCCTTATCGGAGCCGCCGCCCTGATTCTGATGTTCTCTGTGGATTGGAACGGGCTCGTGCCTGAGATCAGCATAGTCAATGAAAATTTCCCGGACTGGATCAGCTGGGGGCTGTTCGCGGCGGCCGTCGTCGCATCTATGGTCTTCAGGATCGGACCGATCAAGATAATCATTGCGGGAGGCATTCTGGGCTTGCTGCTGTATTGATAACCGAAAGAATTTCGTATCTTTAGCGTTTGCCGGCAAACTTGAAAGGATTTGCCTGTATTTTTAAGGATTACTTTGTGCATGAATCAACGTTAAAATATTCAAAAATGAAAAAAGTCATCAACATCATCGCTCTCGCGCTTCTCTTCGCGTCTTGTTCAATGAAGGCGAAGGAATCCGAAACAACGATCAATGTCATCCCTTATCCTCAAAGCGTCGAGGTTGGGAAAGGTACGTTCAAGGGTGCCGGCGCCAATTTCAACTGCGATCAGGCCATTGATGCCAAGAGTCAGGAGATCATCAAGGAATTCGCCGACAAGATCACATTCGTCAGCGGCCGAATTTGCTCCTATGCCACACCGGTCGGTTTGGCGAAGGATTGCGCCAAGGTGAAGGGCTTCATATTCCTGAAAGATGCCAATCTCGCGGAGGAGGAATATTCAATTGACATCACTAAGGCGAACTGCATTGTCAGAGCGTCTTCCTACAACGGATTCCTCTATGCGATCCAGACATTGAAGCAGCTCACGAGCGTCAATATTTTTGGTAATGAGCCGAACCCGGCGGAGAAGTTCCTCTTCCCTTGCGTGAAGATCCAGGACAAGCCTCGCTTCGGCTACAGAGGCATGCACCTTGACTGCTCAAGGCATTTCTTCTCCGTCGAGGAAGTCAAGAAATATCTTGACGTCATGGCCATGTACAAGCTCAACCGCTTCCATTGGCATCTGACTGATGACCAAGGTTGGAGGGTTGAAATCAAGAAGTACCCTAAGCTCACCGAGGTAGGAGCGTTCAGGAACGGTACTGTCATCAAGAAGGATTGGGGCAGTAATGACGGCGTCCGCTACGGTGGCTACTACACTCAGGAGCAGATGAAGGACATTGTCGCCTACGCCGGCAAGTTGGGCATTGTGGTGATCCCGGAGATTGACCTTCCTGGCCACATGATGGGTGCCTTGGCCGGCTATCCGGAGCTTGGGTGCACCGGTGGCCCTTACGAGGTCTGGACCAGATGGGGCATCTCGGATCAGGTCCTTTGCCCCGGTAAGGATGGAATGTTCACTTTCCTTGAGGATGTGTTCACGGAGCTGATGGACATCTTCCCTTCTGAATATATCCACATCGGCGGCGACGAGTGCCCGAAGACCGAGTGGGAGAAGTGCCCTGCCTGCCAGGCCAGGATCAAGGCCCTTGGCATCAAGGCTGACGAGCGTCACACTGCGGAGCAGTTCCTTCAGAGCTATGTGACGGCACGTGTTCAGAAGTTCCTCAACGACCACGGCCGCAAGATCATCGGCTGGGACGAGATCCTTGAGGGCGAGCTCGCCAAGGGTGCGACCGTGATGTCATGGAGAGGCACGGACGGCGGCATCAAGGCCTCCGCGATGGGATTTGACGTCATCATGACCCCAAACACCTACTGCTACTTTGACTATTACCAGTCCCAGGACATGGACAAGGAGCCTTTCGGCATCGGCGGAGATCTCCCGCTTGAGAAAGTTTACGGCTACGAGCCTCTTGAGGGGCTTGACGCGGAGCAGCGGAAGCACATCCTTGGCGTCCAGGCCAACCTTTGGACTGAATATGTCGCCACGCCGGAGCATCTGGAGTACATGCTCCTGCCTCGTATGACCGCATTGAGCGAGGTGCAGTGGTGCAGGCCGGAGGACAAGAATCTTGACAGGTACAAAGCCGCTCTTCAGGCCGAGTCCTTCAAGATCTTCGACATCCTTGGCTACAACTACCGCAAATTTTAATTTTCAATGAATATGAGAAAGAGCATTTTCACTATCCTGGCATGTGCCACCACCGCGGCCATGATGTTCGGCTGTGGCAGCGGAGCCAAGAAAGCCGCCGCCGAGGCTGCCGCCGAGAAGGCCCGCCAGGATTCAATCGCGGCCGCTGAGGAAGCCGCAAAAGCAAAGACAATCATGGAGACAATCGCCACTTTGCCGGAAGAGCCGGTTTTTGACATCGAGACCAATCTCGGTACAATCAAGGTTAAACTTTACAGCAAGACTCCTTTGCACAGGGAGAACTTCGAGAAACTGGCTTTGGGAGGCTACTATGACAGCCTTCTCTTCCACAGGGTCATCAACGGGTTCATGATCCAGGGAGGCGACCCTTTCACGCGTGACACTTCCGCCGCCACTGTGGCTAAGTACGGCCAGGGAGGCCCGGGATACACGATCCCCGCGGAGTTTGTCCCTGAATATACCCACAAGAAGGGCGCTCTCGCCGCCGCTCGCAGAGGCGATGTGGCCAACCCGAAGAAGGAATCATCCGGCTCACAGTTCTACATTGTGCAGGACGCTAATGCCTGTGCTCAGCTTGACGGTGCCTACACTGTCTTCGGGGAGACGGTCAGCGGCCTCGATGTGATTGACAGAATAGCGCAGGTGGCTACCGATCAGAGGGACAAACCTTTGATGGATGTCCGCATCAAGACAATCAAACTTGACGAAAGTTGTTTGCCGAAGGTGCAGATTACTGAAGAGGTCGCATCGGAAACGGAAAAAGATGCAGAATAACAATAGCAAAAAAGGCAAAAAACATCATTTCCGCCTTTTGGAGCAGAAAAACAGTAGTTTGGAACAAATTAAATTCATCCAACCTTGCTTGTTTTATAAAAAAGATATACCTTTGCAACGAATAGTTTTTTCATAGGTTAAGTTTTAGGTTAGAATTGCGAACGGGGTCTGCTGCGACAGCAAACCCCGTTCATCTTTTATATCCATAAGTGATTAATAATGAGGCGGTTACCCCCCCCCTATGCGTGTCCTTTCATGGAAACGGCGACTTTCAGGTTGATTGGAGATGGGGTGAATGGCATGTTGGAACTATCATTGGAATGGAAAAAAATTCGTAAAAAGTGATAAAAAAACAACTATCCCGGATTTTGTATGTCACAAAATCCGGGATAGCCGTTTTTACCTGTTTTTGACCAATCGTCCTATTTTTTCAACGACGGTGTGGAGTCCGGGGTGAAGTCGTTGGTGGAGTTGTTGGTGTCGGTCAGCTTGCCGTCATCGCCTCTCTTGCGGAGGACGGACTTGCCGTAGCGCTCAGGGTCCTTGTCGATCTTGCCGCAGTGTGTCCAGCCGGCGTCGATGGACTCATCCCAACTGGTGTACTGGAAGTTCTCCTCGATGGCGGTGTTCACACCGTCTAAGACCCAGCTGTTCGGAATCTTGTAGGCCTTGGCGATGCTCATCTCGAAGTCTCCGGCCAGGGAGTGGTTGATGTACTTGCCCTCCCACTTGTAATTCTCGAGGTAGGAGTCCCTTGTCACTCCGTAAGGAGGCATGGAGATGATGTAGCCCTTGAAACCTCTGTCGTGGAGGACCCAGACAGAAAGAGAGTAGGTGAACCAGATGTCGAGGTTTGGAACGTCCGGATTATCTACATCCTGGTTGGAGGATGAGGTTGACTTATCGTACCACTCGAAGTCCGCTCCGCTCAGATCGAATGAGTTAGGGTTGGTGGCGAGGTGGTTCTGTGCGTTGTTCGCTATGATCAGCGACTTGCCCGGCCCGACTGGAACATCATTTCCCTTGCCTGGGATGACATAGACTGTTCCCACGCCGCAGGCCTCCTTCTTGATCGGGTTCAGGAACTCGAACGGAGTCTTGGTCGATGACGCGTACTTCGCCTCGGAGATCATCAGGCCGTCAAGGTAAAGAAGCTCGTCGGAGTTGTTCGTGAGCTTAAAATACTGGTCCCCGTGGAACTTGTCCGGCCTGCCGGTTGTAGGAAGAGCGTTGCTGGTGAAGAACACTTCCTCGATAAGAATCTCGCCCGGCTCGATGTTTCTCCAGCTTTGCTCCAGAGAGACTTTCTCCAGTTCCGATCCGGCGGTTGTCTTGAGAACAACATCAGCGGTACGGTAAGCGTCGGTCCTGTTGGTGTCAAGCTGAAGGACGACACTGTCCTTTCTGGTCTCGGCCACGGAAATCCATTCCGGAGTCTCACCTACTTCATACACATAGCCCTGAACGGCAGGGAAAGCGACTCTGCCACCTTTGCCTCTGACCTTCAAAACGGAAGACACAGGCTGCTCCGGCGGGACAGGACCGTTCTGGGTGATCTTGAAAGATTGCAGTCCGAGAGCCGTGTCGAATGTCAGCGTAGAGGTTCTCGGGGTAGCGTCCTCGTAAGGCTCGACCGTGACGGTGATCTCTGTGTCGGAAGTTCCGCTGAGAGCTGAGACCGTGTACCAAGTGTCTGTCTGCGGCACCTGTGCCGTCCAGTCGCTGTTGGTGGAGATGAAAACTTTCTGCTCGCCTCCGTTGGCGTCAAACTTCAACTCCTCGGTTGAAATTGTGAAGAAAGGATCTTCTTTGTTGCAGGCCGCAAGCGCGAGCGCTGCCGAAAGGATCAAAAGTAACTTTTTCATAATCTATTAGTTGTTAACAATGATTAAATTCTTTTCTAAAACGCCAGTCCTATCGCGGCGGTCAGAAACCCAGCGTGCCCAAAGCCGTCGATGGCTCTGAACGTGAAATCCGGCCTGAGGAAAACGGCGGTGTTCTGCCCGACCTTGCGCTGGATTCCAAGGCTCAGTCCGGCTGTCGTCCGGTCTGAGGTGATCATCGAATGAAAATGCTCGTAATGTTCCAGAACCCTCGCTTCAGTGTACTCCGCCGGAATCGAAAGCGTCCCGGCCATCCCGAATGCGTGGTTGAACCTCACCTCGGCGCTGAACAGCCACTCCTTGCGCGACTTCCTCAAACCCGCGTTCAAACCCGCCTCCGCGAATCCGAAGGACATCTCCCTTTTCGGGAATATGTATTCGGCGGACGATTGGTAATATTCAAAGTCCGGCGCCACGCTGATCGTTCCTGCGGCTGACGGAATCTCCACCGCGCCTTTAAGATTGGCGGACAGAATCCGGTTCCGGTACATAGTCAGGGAACCTAACACAGTATATTCCTTGTTCTTGCCCGTGTCGATGATGTTCTCCGTGCTTTGCCGCAGCTCGTAGCCTATCCCTGCGAGAACATTCCACTTCACGGAGCCGCTGAGCCGTTTGTAACCGACGAGACCTTCCACTTTCTGAATCCACAGATCCGTGATCGGCACTTCATTGTTGGCGACCAGCAGACATTCGATGCCCAAGCTGTTGTAGGACAGCAATCCGGTCCAACCGTCGGGATGGCCCGGCGTGACCGTCGCGGAGACTTCCCAACCGTGGCCATTGTACCTGCTTGAGGTAAAGTCTCCCGCACCGTCGAATCTGGCGAAATGGCTTCCCAGACCTGTGAAATGCAGTTCCGAGGTGTTCGCCCCAAGCGGATCATAGAAACTGACATCCTGCGACTGTTTGTAAACCCTGAACGCGGCGTTAAGGTCAAAGACATAGCCTTTGGCCGCGATTCCACCGGTCAGCGCTGCGTTCAGGTCGGATGTGACCGATCTTGGACGCGGATCCACCTGACGGAACTCGTGCAGTGCCCTGTAACCACCGTAAACCCCGATGTGCGCCTTCCCGATCAGCCTTGACCAAGCTCCGTAGAATGAATATTGCTCCTTCTGGAGATTGCCGCCGATCGTGTCCACCATCACATCCGGGTAGAGCAGCTCAAAATCCGATGTGGAGTTCCAAAGGACGTTCCTTTTCACCCCTCTTGAATATTCCGCCCCGGCCCTGACCGCCGAATGGTTCTGCAATCTGATCAATGAATATACCTTCACCGAACCCTGATCCAGCCCATCGCCTTCCTGTGGCAGTAGAGCGTCATCCTCCCGGCGCAAGTCATAGACCGCCTTGATCTCTGAATATGTCGGGATGTCCCAGAGCAGGAAACTGCCTGCGTTGTGGCCGGCGATCTCGCTTCGCCCCAAGGCACGGACAGGAGACAGATATCTCTCCGAGGCCGAGTTGACATCAGATTTATCTTGTCCACGGGCCGGTGTCACGGCCGCCAGAACTGTGAATATTATGCAGACGATCCTGTTCATTTCAGTACTGTCAATTCAAGGTTCAAAGTCTCCTTGTCGTTCAGCAAGGTCACGGAGGTCATCGGCGAGTTGTAACCCGCGAAACGTACCTTCTTGCGCTGACCGTCGCTGAACACAGCCTTGCCGTCGAAGGAGATCATATATATTCCTTTCCTGAGCTTGACCGTGGCGGTCCCGACCTGAAATGTCGGAATATCATATTCCTGCCTCGTGTTGAGGTCTCGGATGAATGACCCGTCAAGGGAATTGTCCACCTCGACCCTTTCAATTCCGGCGCTGACGGACGGGCAGGTCACGTTGAGGGTCACGATCGAGAATACGTTCTGGCCGGAGTCTTTCTCGCAGCCGCAAAGGACGACCGAAAGCATCAGGAGAATATTTCGTATGGTTTTGTGTGTCAGCATATTCATTAAAGTTTGAAGTTAAGCTCCATTCCGAAGTACGGCAGGACGGAGCGACGGACGAGGATGCCCATATTCGTCCTGTAGTCAGGCGAGACATCCAGAATCTTGTTCACGAACAGGGCGCAGGAGATCTTGTCGTGGTAGATCTTCTTGGTGGCCTTGAGGTTGATGTTCATACTGAACGGGATTCTGAAATAGATGGACATCGAAGGGGTATATTCCCGGATCATCTGCGCCAGGATTCCGTTCGCGGCGGATTCGTCCGTGAAAGGGTGGCTCTCCAGATTCTTGTCGATGTAGGATATCGGGCGGGCGTCTTTCGCCGTGTTCTGGCTTCCGGTGAACCATTGGCACTGGAACGAGGTCGAGAAGATCATCCCAAGCTTCGGGATCTGGGTGTCGAACATAAAGTTCGTGTTGAACACCTCGCGCAGGAAACCGTCCGTGTCCTTGTAGTAGCCGACGTAAGGATAGGTCTTGCCGGCCACGACCACCGAAGGCCTGTAATATGTCGGCTGGCTGTTGCTGTACCTCGTTCTGAACCAGGCGCCGCTGACGGTGACCTTGGTCCTTATCGGGCGGATTCTCGGAGCTGACAAGGTGAACTCAATGCCTTCCTTGAGGGTGCGGCTGCCGTTCGTGTTGAATGAATATCCCACCAGAAGCGTGTCCGGAACCCACAGGGTCGTCTCCACGGAAGGCGGACCGGAAAGGGTGCTTTTGTCGATCGTCTCCTCTTGGTAGTCCTTGTAGATGAGCCGTGTGAACTCGCTGGCGTACCTGAACCCGGAGGTCATATCCTCCTTGAAATAGTCGATGTTGAACGAGAACTCCCGGCCGACCTGCACATCGGCGGCGATCTCCCACTTGAAGTTCCTCGCCGCCTTGAGACCGAAGTTGGTAGGATTAATCTTCAGCACATAGACGTTGATCCTGCGAAGATTCTCCTCGACAGGCCAGTAGTTCATCTGAGTGACATCGTAATAGATAGGATCCGGATAAAGCTGATCCATCGTCGGGAACTTCGTGTGCCAGCCGGCTCCTCCGGACAGTCCGACCTTGACATCCTTGCCGAGGGATTTCTCCAGCCTGAGGTTCAGCCTCGGGTCGAAGTACGGCTTCATATTCACTGAATATTCCTTTCCGGCTCCCGCCATCGCCGCCACCCTCACTCCGGCGAGCCATTCGGCCTTGAACCCGTTTCCGAAAGTCCAGACGGAATTGTCTTCGATGAAAGCCGACATCTGGTGTGTGGCCGGGATTGAGGAATAGTCTCTCGGGCGGACATTCATATCCACGGAGAACGGCCTCTCGGGATCGAATATGGTGCCTTTGCCGAAGTTCTTGTTGACATTCCACTGTGCACCGGCCTTGAATGTGTTTGAGATGTTCCCTAAGTCCTTGCGGAACTTCGCCGTGCCGTTGAGGTAAGCATAGAACGGCTTTCCGTCCACTTTCAGGGTGGCCTCGTACTTGTAAGGCACGATCGTGACATCGAACTCGCCCTCCTCCAGACTGGTCGAAAGCGGCATCGGTGAACTATATTCCACGAATTTCCATCTGTCGATCAGGTCTTTCTCGTAGGTCAGGGACCCTGTGATGTCGAGGCTTTGGAAGAACGATTTCAGGCTCTTGCTCCGGACTGTATATTCCCCGCCCAGCGCGAAGCGGCTGTAGTTGGACTTGTAGGTCTCGATCGGACCGCAGTCGCCGAAGTCCAGATTCTTGTCGGACTTCTGGTTGTCGAACGAACCGGTGTAGTCCAGGCTTCCACTGAGGGTCCTGACAAGCTCCCCGGTCCAGGTCTTGCCGATCCTGTAGCTTCCGGTCAGACGCTTGTAGTTCTGTCTCGTGTTCCTTGGATCCGCCCTGGAATCCAGAAAGTTACCGCTGAAGTTCATCGTCAGCTTGTCGGTCTTGCCCCACTCCAGATCCTTGCCGAGGTAAAAGAGCTTGCTCTTCATATCGGCCTTGAAGCGGGCTCTGGTGTCGTTGCCGCCCTTGCGCCGCTTTATGTTGACAAGGCCGCTGGTGAGGTCGCCATATTCAACTGAAGGGATTCCGCGGATGATCTCGACGGATTCCACATCCTCGGTTGTGATTGTGCGCATATCGACTCCGGCGTTGACGAATGATGATCCGTAGTTACTATAGGCCGGTGTGGTCTGGAGGTTCGCGTCGTTGTTGACCGGAACTCCATCGATGAGGAAACGTGTTCCGAGGGATGAGGTGTTGTAGTTGTCACCGGAGACCGAAACAGCTCTCAAATCTATGGTCTTCGGAGTTGAGAATGAAGGATCTACGGAGCGTCCGCCTGGCAGCAACTCCAGCAGGTCAGCGAAACTTGACGGCTGGATATGCGCGATCGCGTCCTGCCCGATCCGTGACGAGCTTGTCAGCCCGTGGCTCTCGGTCGCCGTCACCACCACCTCGTTGATGGCGAATGAATCTTGAGCTAATGAATATCTTCCGTCCTTCCTTACCGCTGTGGTCAGCGTTTTGTAACCAAGACAAGTGATCTGAAGCGTCCCGCCAGTGGCCTTCAGCTTGAACCGCCCCAAAGAGTCAGTGACATCCCAGACCGCCTGGTTACCTTTTATGGTCACGGCGGCTCCGGCGACCGGCGAACCGTCCGCCTGATCGACAACGGTGCCGCCAACCTGGGCGAACGCGCTGATAGACAGCAACGTCGCCGCCACGATGATGGTTAGTGACTTTATTTTTGCCTCGAACACTTTTTGATTTTCCTTTTTTTCAGGCTGCAAAATTAACATCAAACCAATCTTTGGTCAATGCCAATAAATTGGGAAATATTCCCGCTTCTTAACCACTCTTTGTGATGGTGACCAGCACGGTGATGCGCCCTCTCTTTTTAGTGCCGTGGCACTTAACTGCTTGTTTTATAGCTAAATGACCGATATCCTGGTCTTGGATTTGACACCAGGAGATGGCTCTTATAGTTGATAATCAACTTCTTGCCTGCCACGCTGGCGAATACCAACAGTTAGCGATTGTGAAAATCTTACAAAATGAATATTTTTGTATCGTAATTTGAATATTAAGGAACATGAAAATAATAAGTTGCTTCAGATTAAGAGAAGATTTTCGAGGATAGATCTTTTTTTGAAGAAGGAGTGTGCCGGTGGCACATGACTGATGAGAAAAGAGATCTAGACCGATAAGATTCCTTAAGATGATGCAGGTTATTTTTTGAATGTTACTAAGATGTTACTATGCTGAAGGAGTGGGATGCCGGCGGTGTTGGTGGCAACTGAGAGATAATTTTTACAGCAGGCAATCACTTGTCTGCGGGAGACAAGGTATATGAAACTTTCTGAACTGAAGACTGGAGAGGTCGGAGTCATCGCCAAGGTGAACGGCCACGGGGGGTTCCGGAAGAGGCTCATCGAGATGGGCTTCATCTCCGGAAAGCGTGTTGCGGTCGTGCTGAACGCTCCGCTTAAAGATCCTATTGAATATGAAATACTTGGCTACAAGGTTTCGCTGCGCCGCTCCGAAGCCGGACTGATCGACGTGATCAGTGAGGAGGAGGCCAAGGCCTCCGTTGACTCCAAGCAGGATTTCACGTCCATCTGCGACGTGGACTGCGACGAGGTCGCCGCGCTGAATCTGGAGATGGCCCGTCTGGCAAAGGAGAGGCACCACGTCATCCGCGTCGCCCTCGTCGGCAACCCGAACTGCGGAAAGACATCCCTCTTCAACATCGCCTCCGGCAGCCACGAGCACGTCGGCAACTACAGCGGCGTGACAGTGGACGCGAAGGAAGGGCATTTTGAATATGGCGGCTACAGGTTCGTCTTCGTGGATCTGCCGGGAACATATTCATTGTCAGCCTACAGCCCTGAGGAACTCTACGTCCGCAAGAACCTGGTCGAGAACGTGCCTGATGTCGTGGTCAATGTCGTGGACGCTTCCAACATCGAGAGGAACCTCTACCTCACTACCCAAGTTATCGACATGAACCTCCGTGTGGTGATGGCCCTGAACATGTACGATGAGTTGAAGGCGAGGGGAGACAGCCTTGACACCCAGCAACTTGGCTATCTTCTTGGTGTGCCTGTCTGTCCGACCGTGAGCCGTGACGGGACCGGCATCCCCGAGCTGCTGGACACCGTGATCAAAATCTACGAGCAGCACGACGAGAGGCTGGCCAGACACATCCACATCAACCACGGCCCTGAACTGGAGAAGAGCATCGACCGCATCAAGCTCCTGATCCAGAAGAACCAGGACATCCGGGACAGGTACTCCACCCGCTATCTGGCCATCAAGTATCTGGAGAACGACAAGCAGATCGACGGGGTGATCGCCACCCTGCCGAACGCCGGCGAGATTGCCCAGGTGCGCTCCGAGGAGACAGCCCGCATCGAGAACCTGATCCACACGAGTCCGGAGTCCGCCATCGTCGATGCGAAATATTCATTCATCCACGGAGCCCTCGCCGAGACTTACACCCAGCATGTCGAAGCCAGGCCGCGGAAGACCGTCACCGACAGGATCGACGCTGTCGTCACGAACAAATGGGCGGCGTTCCCGATCTTCATACTCCTGCTTTACCTCATTTTCCAGTCCACGTTCACGCTGGGCAACTATCCGATGAACTGGATCGACTGGCTGGTTGGGCAGTTCGGGGATTTCGTCGCGAACTTTATGAAGGACGGATGGTTCAAGGATCTTCTCGTAGATGGCGTGATCGCCGGCGTGGGAAGCGTCCTCGTGTTCCTGCCTAACATCTTGATACTCTATTTCTTCCTTTCGATAATGGAAGATTCCGGGTATATGGCGCGCGCCGCGTTCATCGTCGATAAGCTGATGCACAGGATCGGCCTTCACGGGAAATCCTTCATCCCAATGGTGATGGGCTTCGGCTGCAACGTGCCGGCGATTATGGCGACCCGCGCGATAGAGAGCCGCAAGAGCCGCCTAATCACGATCGCCATCATCCCGTTTATGTCCTGCGCCGGTAGGCTGCCGATCTTCGTCCTGCTCGCCGGGGCTTTCTTCCCCCACAATTCCGCCCTCGCTCTTTTAGGAATATACTTCCTCGGAGTCCTGCTGGCGATTCTGTCGGCGGTCGTGCTGAGCCGTTTCATCAAGGAGGATGACCTCCCGTTCGTGATGGAGCTGCCTCCTTACAGGGTGCCGACCGGCAAGGCCATCTGGCGCCACACCTGGGAGAAGGGAAAGCAGTATCTTGAGAAGATGGCCACCACGATTCTCATCGGCTCAGTCGTGATCTGGTGCCTTGGCTATTTCCCGCGCTCCGACAAAGGCGCTGAGTATCAGCAGGAACATTCGTACATCGGCCAGCTCGGCAAGGCTGTCTCTCCGGCTCTTGATCCGCTCGGATTCAGCTGGAAGATGGACATCGGCCTGTTGACAGGTGTCGTTGCGAAGGAGTTGGTTGTCAGTACTTTGGGCGTGATGTACGCTTCGGACGAGCCGGCTGTCTCCGAAGCTGTCGAGGCCGCCGACACGGATGTCCTTGCCGCCGACACCCAGCTTCAAGGCACATTGGCGCGCTCGGTCACCCTGCCTGCCGCCGTGGCCTACATGATATTCATTCTCCTGTATTTCCCTTGCATCGCTACCTTTGTGGCGATCAAGAACGAGACCGGCAAATGGCGCTGGGCCATAGCCGTCTGCGCCTACACGATGGTGGTCGCCTGGCTCGCCGCCTTCATCGGCTTCCACATCACCGCACTGCTGATATAGAGGCTATTGAGGAATATTTAATATATTTGTAGGGGAGTTTCTTCTTCCTCCGCTTTCGGTGAAGGCGCGAAGGCTTGAGGGAATGTAAATAAATCTGAATATGAAGAAATATACAATAGAGATGTCCGTGTCGGACTTGATCGACATCGACTACAGTCTGCTCCAGGTGATTTCCAGAATGGGTCTTGACCTGAAGTACGCCGGGCTGCCGGTGGCCGAGGCCTGCCGCAAATGTGGCATCGACCCGGACACATTCATCCTGATCTGCAACGTTTACTCATTTCCGGATCACATTCCGTCACAGGAGGAACTGGCCGGCGGCGACATCCGGAACATCATAGACTACCTGCATAGCTCGCACCTTTATTATATGGGGCGGGCTCTCCGTGTGTTGGAGAACTCGTTCGACAAGCTTGTGGCTCCGTTCAACGAGAAGCAGAAGAAGGTTGTCCTGAAATTCTTCAACGACTACAGGGATGAGCTTGACAAGCATTTCGCCTACGAGGAGGAGGTGGTCTTTCCGTACATCGAGGCTTTGCGGCGGGACGGGGTGAAGGCTTCTGAATATTCCATCGAGCAGTTCGAGGAGCATCACGAGAACGTGGAGGAGAAGCTTGAGGACTTGAAGAACATCGTGATGAAATATCTTCCGGGGGACTGCTCCAACGAGTTGAAGATTATGGTGTTGCTGTCAATATATCATCTGCACGATGATCTGAGGAGGCATACCTACGTTGAGAATAATATTCTTGTGCCGATAGTAAGCGGGTTTGAGCGTGATGGAAAATAGGAAGACTGTGACATTGATCGTGCCGTCTGACATTGTCGCCAGGGGGCTTGAGAGCATTCTTTCTGAACACGGTGAGTTTCAGGTTCAGGAGAATCTGGTTGACTGTTCAAGGGCCAGCGAGGCGAGGCTTCGCAATCTGGCTCCGGACATCATCATCATTGACCCGTCTGTCTTTGATTTCCAGGGTCGGAAGGAGGGGCGTCTGGCGATCGCCGAGCTTTGCGACGCTTCCGTGATCGCGTTGGAGGGGCCGGCTGTGACGGAGGATGTTCTGAAGCAGTATGACGGGGCTATTTCGTTGTATGATGATTCTGTGGGGATATTGAAGAAGATTCATTCGGCGGATGATTCTCGGCAGCCTGACGTGGCTTCCGATGGGGATGAGCTTTCTGCGCGTGAGAAGGAGATTCTGGTTTGTGTGGCGCAGGGGATGCTCAACAAGGAGATCGCCGACAAGTTCAGTCTGTCCATCTACACCGTCATCACGCATCGTAAGAACATCACGCGCAAGACCGGCATCAAGACCGTCGCCGGTCTCACCGTCTATGCGATCCTCAACAATCTCATTGACATTAATTCTGTTCAGTAGTACTAAAGGATAGGCAATACCCCTCTCAACCAGAATTTTGCACGTTACCAAAATTCTTGGGTCGAGAGGGGTATATGCCTATAGGCTAACTTGTCCGAATGGTTCAAACCTATATTCGGTCACAAAGTCTTCGGTGTGCTATTTCAGGTTAATCTCCGCAATGACGGGATAATGGTCTGAGTAGCGGACGCGGGGGACGGAATGGGAGACGGCGGTGAAATGCGACGGGTAAAGAATATAATCGATGCGGATGAAAGGCCAGAGGAATGAATATGTCGCTCCGAAGCCTTTGCCGGCTTCCACGAAGGAGTCGTCCCGGCCCTTCTTTAGACGGTTGTAGGTGTACGACATCGGATTGTCGTTGAAATCTCCCGTCACGATGGCCTCCAGCGTGCAGTCCTCGATGTCCGACATCACTTTGTCCACCTGCTCCGGCCTCCTTCTGATGGACTTCTTCATTTTCTCCTCCGTCTCCCACATCAGTTCTCCGTCCTTGTCCGCCACAGACTTCTTGAGCCGTGACAACGACACGTTATAACTCTCAAAATGACAGTTATAGACCCGGATTTCGGCACCTTCTCCGATTTTCAGGTCAGTAAATATCGCAAGATTCGAGCTTTTGTCGAACATCAGTTTCCCCTTGTTGAGAATAGGGAATTTGCTCAGTGTCACGTTGCCGTAACTTCCCTTGTCTGTCACGAACATGAAGTAACCAACATGATACCCGGGGAAACGCTTCTCGAAGAACCTCGCCACATCATATTCCCCAGGCAGATTGACTTCCTGAAGGCACACGATGTCGGCATCGTTCTCCATGATGAACCTCACGACCGAGTCGGCGCATGCCGCCCTGCCGCCTTCTTCCTTGAACTCTTGAGCGCTCCCCAAGGCGAAGTGCCCCACGTTGTAAGTCAGTATTTTGACTGTCTCTGATCCTCTTTCCGCCGCACCGGATGAAAACTGGAAATACCGGCCGATGAATATCAGCGAAGGGAGCAACGCCAGCAGTGGAATCAGAAACGAACTCGAGCCTCTTTTGATCGCAAGGACAAGGAATATCCCGTTCAGGATCGCGATAGGCACGAACAAAAGCCCGAAGACGGTCATATACCAGGCTTTTGCCGGATTCACGACCATCGAGGCGTAACTGAGCAGAAGCAGGAAAGCCGAAATCAACATCAGCAATCTCGCCATGATGCCGCTGAACGAAGTCTCATGTGAATTCCCGCTCATCCCAGATCAGTTTGTCACCTTTGCCAGAGTTTTCCGGATTTTTTCCAGTAGAGAAGTAGCAGGAAGCCGAACAGCATTCCTCCGAGGTGGGCGAAATGCGCCACACCGTCCATTGTCCCGGTCACGCCGGTGAAGAGTTCAATGGCGATGAATATCATGACGAACCATTTGGCCTTCAGAGAGATTGGCGGGAATATCAATGTCCAGATGTCATTCGGGTAAAGCATAGCGTAGCCGATCTGGATTCCATAGATCGCTCCGGAGGCTCCGAGCGTAGGGGTGCGCAGAAGATTGATCTGTCCTGCGGAGAGGATTCCCGAATTGGCTGACGCCATTGCCTCCATCTGGAAATATTCCACGACAGTGTGGGTCAGCACCGCTCCGAGTCCGGCCACGAAATAGAAGATGAGATATTTCTTTGAACCGATCGTCCTCTCCAGTGCCGAACCGAACATCAAGAGGCAGAACATGTTGAAGAACAGATGCCAGAACCCTCCGTGCATGAACAAGTAAGTGATTGGTTGCCAGATGCGGAAGAATGGGGAGGCCGGGTAGAACATCGCGAATGTGCTGACCATGAAGTTCTGGTTGATCACCGTGGCGATGTACATCACGATATTGATCAGCAGAATATTCCGTGTGACCGGCGGGAACCTGTTGAGGAATCCGCCTATTCCTGATTGCCTGTCATCGTAGTAGTAGGGCATAATCCTATAATATTCAAAAAATTAAAATAACTTTTCCACCTGAGCGGAGGTCATGATCGCCATGATCCTTTTGCCATTGCCGGTCAGTTCGGGGTTGCTGCTTGAAAGCAGGGTGTCCAGCAGGTGCCGTGCCTCCATCGGGGAAGCCAGCGGGTCGCAGCTTGACGCTCCCAGCAGGGCAATCTTCTCAGCCATAGCCGCTTCCATCACTCCCGGCAGCGATGAACTGTCATCCGAGAGGATCAGCAGCAGGTCAGAGACCATCGTCTGGATCTTTCCCGCCTCGCACGAATATCCTTCCGGAACCCCGTTGACCACAATCGTGTCTGTCCCGAACGGTGAGATGTCAAAACCGAGTCTGGCGAGCAGCTCGGCCTTGTCGTCGAAAACGGCTCTGTTCGCGGCTCCGACCTCTACCTTCACCGGGAACATATTCGCTTGCGTGACGTGCTCGTTCTTTGTGAGGGCCGCCAACGCCCTGTCGTAAAGTATTCGTTCTCTGGCCCTTCTGACGTTCACAATCATCAGGCCGTCCCTTGCCGGGGCGACGATATATTTTCCGCCGAGGATGATGGTCTGTGTGACCGGCAGCGTTTTCTCTTCGAAAAGTTTGCCATAGTCCTCCCGCCGGTCAACATATTGCCCGAATCTTTCGTTTCCGGAGTCTTTCCATCCGGTCGCCGAGCCATATCCTTTGCCCGCCGGGCCGCCAAACTCATTCGCCGGGCCGCCAAGTTCGGTCGCTGAGCCTGTCGAAGCGCCCCTCCCTACGGCACCATATTCATCCGTCGCAGATCCTGCCGAAGTGACCGGGTCAAACGGATTGTACCCACCGTCAACCGCCACCTGCGGAATGCTCTCTGGCTGATATTCAGAGAAATGAGACCCGAGCACCGGCATGTCGTTAGCCTCCGGATTGCTGAAATCAATCCCTCCCGCGAACGCATTTTTCCCCAGCACCTCCTTCACCGAAGCATAGACGACTTGGAATATGAACGAGTCGTCCTCGAACTTCACCTCGGACTTAGTCGGGCTGATGTTCACGTCCACGCTGTGCGGATCCACTTCCAGATAGATGAAATAGGATGGAGTGACTCCGTCAGCGATCATCCCCTCGTAGGCCTTCATAACGGCCTTGTGCAGGTACGGACTCCGGAAATACCTTCCGTTGACGAAGAAAAACTGGTTTCCCAAAGTTTTCCTCGCCGTGTCCGGCCTTCCAACGAAACCCCTCAGGCTTACCACGGAGGTGTCCGCGCAGACATCAACAACATCTCCGGTGACAGATGCCCCGAGAAGATCCATAATCCTGTATTTCAAGGATTTCGCCGGCTTGAGAACGAAAACGTCCTTCCCGTTGTGACTGAGCGAGAACCCAATCTCAGGCCTCGTCAGAGCCACTTTCGTGAACTCTTCGACAATATGCTTGAACTCCACGTTGTCCGACTTCAGGAATTTCCTTCTGGCCGGCACATTGTAGAAAAGATTTCTGACAGCTATGTTTGTCCCTTTCGGAGTGGCGATCTCTGTCGTGGAATTGTGGACCGACGCCGCGAACTCGACCTGGCAGCCAACCTCCTCATCCTCCGTGCGGGTCTTCAGCGTCACCTCAGCCACCGCCGCGATCGAGGCCAACGCCTCGCCCCTGAATCCGAAGGTCGTGATGTCCTCCAGATCCTCCGCGGTCGCGATTTTCGATGTGGCGTGCCTCTCGAAACAGAGCACGGCATCGTCCGGATTCATCCCCTTGCCGTTGTCTATGACTTGGATCAGAGTCCGTCCCGAGTCCTTGATTATCACCGAGATCTGTTCCGCCCCTGCGTCTACGGCATTCTCCACAAGTTCCTTCACCACGGAAGCCGGCCTTTGCACAACCTCTCCCGCGGCGATCATATTCGCTATGTTTCCAGGCAGTATCCTGAGTTCCATCCTAAAGCAGTGAATAGAATTTCGTGAAATAAATCAGGACCACAGCGAGCAGGACCAATCCGACCATCCCGATGATTTTCTGTGCCTTGGTGGCCACGGTTGTCCTTCTCGCGTAGTTGCCTTCACGCAGCGACCCGCGGATGTAGGAGCCAGGTACATATTCACCTTTCTCCTTTTCTTTCTCAAAAGTGCCGTCAACCTTTCCGAACTTCTGCCGGCGCTCTTCCTCCTCCTTATCGTAGTAGAGGGGCTTATAGTTGAATCTCCTATGCTCCTGTTCTCCAGGAAAAGTAAAAAAGCCCATAATCTTTCAAATTACCTTAAATAATAACAAATATAATCAAAATCTCAGAATCCGGTTTGAATTCCGGGAACTATATGTCTGTTGACTAAGTTTAAGAAGCTGTTTTGAATTGTTTGTTTGAAGGTTTGAGAGTGAAAAACTTCAGTTTCGACCGCTTCTTCCAAGGAAGATAGCGGTGCTATCTGACTGAAGAAGCGGGAAGAAAATGAAGATTTTTCACCTCAAAGAACATTTCAAACAATTCAAAACAGCTTCTAAGATATCAGGTTAATATCCGGGTGATAGTGCCTGCGAATTCACCAATTGTCTCTTAAATTAAGGTACTATATAGGAGTTGACGGACTTTTTGCTTATTGCGTTGGTGCTGAAATACTTACGGCAAAATGGATATTTTGCGGCAATAATTTACCTGTCAATAACTTATGCACAATTGTAGTCAATTGCTAAAGATAAGGTGACTATACGGCGGTTGATAATATGGCAAACAAGCAGTCGCTGAACAAACATATTGCCGCAACGCCTTTTCCTCGCCCGCAATCTCGCTATCGCTGACATTGTTTGCGTGGACGATTATATACGAGTGGGCGGCATCCGCATTTTGTGAATATGGCGGCATACAAAACCGTCCTGAGTACGATGTGAAGCCTGTGGATATGCTGCCTGTGGTTCTCGGATCCATAGGCAGCATACGGCCGCACCTCACACAGGCGTAGAAGCATAACCGTATGCCGCCATTTTACAAAAAAGCAGGGAAATATATACAAGTTGACTACCTTCCTCCATATCGTGCCGACGTCCAAGCGATTGCGGGCAGACACAAACTCTGTTTGTTAATGGTTTACAGCGCCTTCAAGTCTAATCAGACATAATATTGTGAGGATCTAAGGCTCAGCATACCATAATATGCCGTAACGCTCAGGTGCGCGAATATATTCACACCTGAAACACCAACTCATTAGTTATCAAGTGAATGCTGTTTTAGGTGAGTATGGTTTCTCGCACCTGGAAGCCCGGA
>OHBM01000438.1_pt1 | contig 33324 bp, 40 predicted proteins | sample 1577251 | NCBI WGS metagenome assembly OHBM01 (sample SAMEA3541557, study PRJEB24748) | human gut metagenome | biome: human gut; feature: human-associated habitat; material: faeces | place: China | collected 2012 | reverse complement strand
AAAAGCTCGCGGAAATGATTGCAGAGGTCAAGGCGCAAATCAAGGCGGAAAAAGAAAAAATGACAGGGTGACCGAAAAAGTCACTCTGTCAAAAATTGAGGCGCAGTAGACAAAGAATAGCCAATACTTTACGAAAAGCATTAAATTTGTTTTTACAATTTTATTCCGCAACAACTACTTCGGTAGTAAATGTGATGGTGGAAGAATATTCGCCGGCAAGTGCTTTGCCCCAATTTTCACTTAAAGCATTGAATCGAATGCTTGTGACAGGGATCATTTTTGTTGCGCTGTTGTTACAATAAGTTGTTTCAAGTAAAATATTCTCGGCAACCGCACCGGAAGCCTTTCCCGGAAACACGAGTGCACTGCCGGAGGGAATATCTTTCGTTGCTGAATGATACGCCGAATACCCGGTGGTTTCATCGCTACCCTCCGCATACAAAGAAAGACTGTATGGGATCTGCGTGCTGATTTTATCTGCGCTGAAAGCATCGTAGGTAACGGTTACTTGAAGGTTTTTCCCAACAGCAAACCCCGCCGAATCGGTAACGGTTATGTTCCCTATATCTGCCTGGGTTGTTCCGAAATTAACCTCCTGATTTGCCGGAATGTTCAGCGTATAGCCGGCAGCAGGGACGGTTGCGGTCAAAGTGGTTGTGTTTGCGGCAGAAACGGTAACAGCCATAGAGGCGAGAAGCGTAACTGCCAATGCGAGAGCGATTAGTTTTTTCATAGTGATGTACTCCTTTTGTTTGTTTTTTATTTAACCCGAAGGGTTAATTTAGTTTCGGCACCGTTGAGCGGTGTTTTGCCATCATTTTTATAACAATCATATTTTAGGACAGCGTTGGTATAAGTGCCTTTTTTCAAAGCCTGATTCAATAAAATCGGCTCTGAGGTTTTTCCGGGCTCAATCAAATCCGATTTCCAAAGCAAAGTTTCATTTTCCAAATACAACGATATTCGGAAATAACATTTGTTTGATGACGGATTTGACAAGTATAGCGTTTGAGCCCTTCTGTTGGCATCAAGCTCTAAAAGCTCATATCCCGGGATTGCGATTGACTCAGATGTTTTTTGCATATCTGATTTTTCTGTCACAGATATATTTGATGTTGTATCTCCGCGGTTTTGGATATGAACAATTCCTAAAAACAATGCAAGTGCCAAGACAATCCCAAATACAGAAAGAATAAAGAATTTCTTTTTGGTTTTCATAATAACCCCCTATTTGACCGTTTTTATTATGCGTTGAACGCTTCGTTCGGAATAATTATACTTTTGCGCCAACTGCGGTATGTTTTTGCCGTTATATTCGCTGATAATAGCCTTATGTATGTACTCTTTTGAAAAAAGCCTGCTCGGAAACGATATTTGCGTTCCTCGAAACAGTTTGTATATTATGAGCGTATTTTCGACGCCTATTTCATCGGCAATGTCTTTGTACACTTCATTAAGACCGTCAAGGTCTTTTTTCAAAATTTCCACCTCCGACTCGTCGGGTAATAAATGATTTATCACCATAATATCACCCCTTCTCTGACATAACAAACGACATTGTCGTTAGGTTTGTCGCCGTAGTCTTGGTATAATGTTTTACAGTCAATACATTTTTTCATAAAAATGCTCCTTTCCAGACAATAAATATTTGTCCGGAAAAGAACTTGTAAATTTCGCGAAACAATAATGTTAAATAGGTTATTGTTGAAAAGTGATATTTAAAGTAGTACAATAAATGTAATCTAACCGAAATTAAGGGGATAATAACATGGGTTTAAAAGAGGCATGGCACGGTCTTATAAGCAAGACAGAAAACAATATTATAACAACATCTGATGAAAGATCTGCAATTAAACAAATTGCAGATGCGGATGATTTGTTTCCAATAGTCAAGATTCCGGAAACTTCCATTCAAAGATATAGGAAAATCCCTATCGAGGGACTGGCTTCTCTTGGAACGGCATTTTCTATGATGCCAGTTGCTGCTCGAACAATTACACAAACAAAAACAATCAGCAGTGCATCGAAAGAACCATTGTTTCGTGCAATCAACTATAAAAATGTAAGTGGCTTTTTAAGAATGGATCAATACGGAACTGTCGGGAATATTATGCAAATTAACGACCAAGGCAAAAAAGTGATCGCCGGAAGAATGAAATTCAAACCGATTGATAATTTATCGTCAATTGAGTCAACCTCGATCACTCTACCGTTTGATCCCACAATAATGGTAGTGGCGGTTGCAGTTATGGCTGTTGAGCAAAAACTTGACAAAATACAGGAAAGCATTGAAAATGTTATTCAGTTTTTAGAACTCGATAAACAGGCAGCACAACGGGGAAATTTAAAAAAACTTGCTGAAATAGCAGAAGATTATAAGGAACACTGCGAAGATAAATCATTTTGCGAGAATCGCAATATTATTGTCCAATGTATTCAAACAAAGGCGTTGGCGGATATTGAATTTTATAAAGAACAGATTTCCTCTCAATTGAAAAAGCAAAAAGGATTACATCTTTCGCCTAATGCGGATTCACTTATGAACAGTATTATTTGCAAATTATCGGAATATCAGTTGTCGTGTTACTTATATTCGTACAGCACGTTTATGGATACAATGTTGCGTATGGACTTTTCATCGAAAAATATTGAAAGATGTAAAAATAAAATGACGGCATTGGCGAGAGAATACGATACGCTGTTCTCCGACTGTTATTCGCAAATAGAAAAATATCATCAATCCTCAGTTGACTCAAAAATTATTGACGGCATAGGCGCAGTTATTAAAGGAATGGGTAAAACTGTCGGCTCAATTCCAAAAATAAGTGACGCTCAATTCGATGAGGCTTTGATTGAAGCAGGTCAAAAGTTAAACAAGAAGAATTCTATTAATATCGACAGAAAACTTGAAACAGTTGAGCAATTCAAGGATAACCACATAGAATATTTTTTGGATAATTTATCGTCGGTTGATTTAATGTATAACGGTGAAAATGCTATGCTGACAGATGGCGAAAACTTGTATGTCCTTCAAAAGAAATAACAGTGACTAAAAAAGCAAATATCTGAAACAGGAGAAACAACAAAATGAAAATAGGCAGTAAATTTTTGAAAACTATTATATTAATTACGATAGCCGTTGCGGTTATAGCGGTTGTCCTTGTCACTTTTAAAGGCTACGGCAAAAGAACAATTGTCACATCATCAACTCTACGAGAAGTAATATCTATCAACGAGCTTTCCACAGGAGAATTTTATTATAACGGAGTGGTATCCATACCAAAGAAAGACGATTCCGGAAAAACGGATTATTCTGTTAAATACAATTCGATAGTGAAGGCGGGAATAGATGCAAGTGATATTGATTTTGAAATTGATAAAAAGAATAAAACCATAAAACCTATTATTCCTCAAATCAAAATAAATGATATTACTATTGACGATGACTCAATCAGTACAATTCCCGAAAATGCTACCGGAAAATTGAAAGAAGCATTATCACACTGTAAGGAAGACGCCCTGAATGAAGCAAACCAAAACACAAAGTTAATTGAAACTGCAAAATCAAATCTTCAGGATTCAATAACCGCATTGTTAACGCCGATTGTAAAAGAATCCGGATATAAAATCGTGTGGTAATCGGAGGACAAAAATGACTAAGAAAATTATTTTAATTTGTATGACAGTTATACTTGCATTTTCTTTTTCGGCGTGTGGAAAAAAGAATGCTGATTTTTCAGAAACAAAAGCAATTTGCGAATTGGCAACTTTAAAATGTTATTATCATAATACAAGTGAATTAAGACAGGGTTCTTCCGGAATCGGAAAATATCTCGGAAATATCGGCTATAAAAAAGCATGGATAGAATATGACGGAATAGTCATATTGGGAATAGATGCGTCAAAAGTTCGGATAGAGTCTACAGGCACTAAGGTTAAAGTATATGTTCCGAATGCAACTATTTTAAGTACAAATGTTGATGTTGCCACCATTTCAGAGGCAGTATCGGAAACAGGGTGGTTTACTAAAATAACAACTGAAGAACGCGCCGAAACTCAAAAGAAAGCACAAGATGATATGAGAGCCAAAGCCGAAGACAATACCGCCTTGCTATCCCAAGCCACGCAAAGAGCAAAAGATACAATAGAAAATTACATACGCAATGTCGGAAATTTAATAGGCGTTGATTATGAAATTGAATGGATGGAGGAGTGATAATGCCTAAAAATAAATGGGTATCGTTTTTCCTTTGCCTATTTTTCGGTGCGTTTGGAGCGCATAAGTTTTACGAAGGGCGAATTTTGCTCGGAATATTATATATTTGTACTGTCGGTTTATGCGGAGTAGGAATAATAGTCGATTTAATTATATTGTTCTTTAAGCCAAATCCGTACTATCCGTAAAAATAAAAATTAGAGAAAAAATGACATAACTATGCTTTGATGATTGCACCGGCGGCAATTTGTATGAAATAAACAGCACCGACGGAAATGCGCTTAACTCGGAAGATATAATTATTTTAGGTTTACGATTAAATTACGGCTCATTAAAAGGCGATATTTTCAAGAATCAAGCCGAACGGGAAATTGAATTACACCGGTCTTTCTTTGCCGACAACAGCGAGAAATAATCGATGTCTTGTTATAGGCAAAAATTGTGTTCAATTCATTCTGCTCTTTCAAAACTCAACAAAACATTGAAAGACGGCAAAGAAATCAGGATGTGGCTGAGCAATAACGCTTTTGACCGCTGCGCTCTTTACTGGTTTTGAGACTACGCAAAAAAGTATGATTGCAAAATATATATTGTTTTATACCCTGGCTTGAAGCAAAAACAAAATAGTAATATAATTATTGAAAATACTCGTTGGGCAGCATCGTGTAACTTATCGTACATGGCTTCTTTTGCCGAAAAGCCGCAAAGTTGTCAAAGGAACAAATTGATTTATATGCTGATTTGTGGAAAAAATTAGTTGAAGAAAATGCCGCTTTGAGAGTTTTGATTGACAATAGGGTGATAAATACAAGTGAAGATTTTTTCGATAATGCCATTTTAAGTTTTATTTCCAAAGAACCAAAATCGCAAGTCAGTGTAATAAGTGATTTTTTAGGGAAATGGTATTGCGTGGATTTTGGCTTTGTTTCAGAGCGTATTGAATACTTTATTAAAATCGGCAAAATTGAAATTGTCGAAAATAAAACAGATAATAAAGGAAGTTTTATTATTAGAACGATTAAAAAGCAATAAGGCGAATTTTGATTAAAGTCTTTTTATCGCTGGAATTTTAAGTGCCGCAGACAAAGAAAAATCCTCTGAAACAGGCTGCTTCAGAGGATTTTTGGTCGGAGTGACAGGGTTCGAACCTGCGGCATCGACATCCCAAATGTCGCGCGCTACCAACTGCGCCACACCCCGATAGTATATTTAATTGTGGTCGTGTAGGTGGTCAAATCTGTGGTCAAACACAGTTTTGACTGCCTTTTTTCATCTGCCAAACCGCCCAAAATCCGCACGGTTGAAGGGCTTTCGGCGGTTGGCACCAATAAACGTCAGAAATGCCATCTATGCTCCCAAATGCGGCGCGCTATCAACTGCGCTACACCCCGATAGTTATTAAATTGTGGTCGTGTAAGTGGTCAAATCTGTGGTCAAACACGGATTTGACTGCCTTTTATCATTTTCCGAACCGCCCGAAATCCGCACGGTTGAAGGGTTTTCGGCGGTTTTCGCTTTTGCACGGTGCGAACCCCGTCTATGCTCCCAAACCACCCGCGCTACCAACTGCGCCACACCTCGATGTTTAATTTATACGACTTGAAATATTTTTATGACGAGACAATATAAACGGATAAATTTTCCGCTATGGGAAGCATTGTACCCTGATTGTATTGCCTAAATAATTATATTAAATTTTCGGTGAATTGTCAATATAAAATAATTAATAACTTTGAAATTTGTCTGCGTTATAAATAACACTGCGCCGGACTTTGTTGCAATATGCCCGACATTATGATATAATCAAACAAAATAGTTCCGAATTTACAGGTGAGAAAATGAGCACATACCGAATTGCAGTTTGTGATGATGACGATATAATACGAGAAAATTTATGTTCTCTTTGCAGTGATATTTTAACTAACGACAGTGTTGAATATAGGCTTGAGCCTTTTTGCTCGGCCTGTGAGCTTGAAAAACGGCTGAACGCTGAAGGCTGTCCTTTTGACCTGCTGATATTGGATATTCAAATGGACGGTATGACGGGTATGGAGCTTGCCCGTTCTTTAATGGAAAAAGGCAATCGGGTATCTATCATTTTTGTAACAGCCTGTGAGGATTATCTTAGCGAGGGGTACGGCGTTCAGCCTATCCATTTTCTCTTAAAGCCAGTGCATCGAGAAGCACTGGCAAGTGCGATCCACACTGATCTCAAGCTTAATTACATACCGAAAACGGTTGTGGTACATATCGGGAATAAGCTGGTGCATCTATCGCTTTCGGATTTTGAAAAGCAGCTTCCTATGGGGCAATTTGCACGCTGCCACAACAGTTATCTTGTGAATTTAGATGAGGTACGGGAGATCGGGCGGACCGAGCTTTCTCTGCAAAGCGGCGAAACGCTGCCGATGGGAAGAAGCTATTACAAAGCCTTCCAGAGTGCATTTGTGCGGTACATCAATCAATAAAAATCGTACATTACAGGCTTTTGCGCCTTTGTCAGCATTGCTCTGGGAGGCAACAAGCAGGAGGACGCTCACCGCAGTGTCGGTAACTCTATAGTTCTTTGCGTTGTAAGCAGCATTGTTTTGACAGTTATTTATCTTCTTTTTATGGAGCCGATACTGACGCTGTTCGGCGGTAAAGTCAATGCGGAAACATATGCTCTTGCCAATGAGTATTTCTTTTGGATAGCGCTCGGTGTTCCGTTCTATATGTTCGGTCAGGCAATGAATCCCATCATTCGCAGTGACGGCAGCCCAAGGTTTGCAATGGCAGCGACCCTCAGCGGTGCAGTTGTGAACATAATTCTCGACCCCATTTTCATTTATGCTTTTAAGTGGGGAATGATGGGCGCAGCCGTGGCAACGGTGATTGGGCAAATTTTGACTGCCGCTCTTTCCGTTTGGTACCTGCGCCACATGAAGGCGGTTAAAATTAAAAAAGACAGTTTCAGGTTGAACGGCACGCTGATCCCGAAGTTTCTCGCTTTGGGTATGACCAGCTTTTTGGCGCAGGTTTCCCTTGTGATCTCAATGGCGGCTGTTCAAAATACCTGTATGAAATACGGTGCTTTGGACCCCGTTTTCGGTTAGACGGAATATGCGCAGATTCCTCTGGCGGTACTCGGCATTGTAATGAAATTCTTTCAAATTGCGATTTCTAGCGCGATCGGTTTGGCTGCCGGCTGTATTCCCGTGGTCGGCTATAACATTGGCGCAAGGCATAAAGACCGCGCCAAAACGCTCTTTACCTATCTTCTGATTGCAAACAAGGCTTCTGACGAAGCAGCAGAGCGTGTAAAATAACCCAAAGTAAAACAGCACCGCCGCACGGAGAACATTCTCTATGCGGCGGTGCTGTTTTACTATTGAACATAGCGGGCGGTAATGATTTTAACAGACAGACATATTAAAATAATAAAAATTTTTTTATTTTAAATTTTTCCTTATATTGTGCTTTTTATTTGAAAAAATGAATATATCCCCCACTTTTGGTGTAAAATAGAAGTATACAGGTTGTCCGACGCGCCACTTTATGTGATTTTGTAGGATTGCACAAGTTTTATGTAAAAAAATGACATTTTAAGTCCCCAGAAGAAAAGGTTACAGGTTTGTAACCTTTTTGTAACCGCTTTTTAACCGTCATTTTAACCAAAAACCTGACTTTTTGCGACTTTGACATTGTAGCCTTAAGGGTTTATAATATGCCTCGGCTTGCGAGATTTGATTCAAAGGAGTCATTTGATGTTAGAAAAAATAAAGTATCGTCTGTCGGACCCCGACTTCATAAGACAGACGCGCGTAAGGTGTATAGCGGCCATGACCGCGTTCACAATAGCGGTTATTACTTTACTTGGCTTTTCGCTCAATACAGTAAAGGTGTTTGACGGCGAGAAGACATACACCGTGCGTTCGGTAAACGCAAACGTTGCAAATATACTTTCCGGTCTTAAATTAAAGTCGGAGCGTTACCAGATAATGAAAACAAAGGTGGAAAACCACCTTACAACGGTTGAGATTGCTTATTCTTTCCCAGTGTTTATTACCGTGGGCGATAACACGCTCGAGGTTGATTTTACGGGCGGCACGGTTCTTGACGCGCTGACTGCCGCAGGTCTTACACCGGATGAGCATGATTTTGTAGAGCCCGCGGTTGATACCGAGGTCAACGACACGGTTTATATTGATTACGCCGATATAGAATATGTAGACGGCAGCTACACCGAGGTTATACCCCACACGCTTGAAACTGTTTATTCCGCGGCAAAGGCGGCGGGCAGCGAAACGGTGGAAACGGGCGTTGACGGCGAAAAGCGTGTAAGATACACCGAAAAGATAGTAAACGGCGTATCATCAGGGCGCACCGTAACAGGTGAGGAAGTAGTTAAAAGCGCCGTAAACGGCAAAAAAATTATTGGAACAAAAAAGGCGGCGGCAAAAAGCACCGCCACGGCTGATAATTCGTCCTTTAAGGGCGTTTCAACCCTTACCCCTGCTCTTAATATTGAATTTGATAAAAACGGCGTACCGCTGAAATATAAGTCTAAAATGGTGTCCCGCGCCACGGCGTATACCTACACGGGTCATAACTGCGCCACAGGCGTTGCCCCGCAGCCCGGCTATATAGCCGTAAACCCCAAGGTAATACCCTACGGCACCAAAATGTATATAAGAACAGCGGACGGCAGCTTTATTTACGGCTATGCCGTAGCAGCCGATACCGGCGGATTTGTAAACAGTCACCCCACGGGCGTTGACCTGTTTATGTCCACCCGCAGCGCATGCGTATCCTTCGGCGTTCGTAATGTTGAAATTTATATACTTGAATAATACTGAGAGTGCAGTTATTATTTAAGCCTTGACGAAAAGAGAGAAAGGCTTAAAATCTAACCTTATCTCTCCCTCAGTCTCGTTACACTCGACAGCCACTGACGGCGGCGGTCCCCTCTGTCAACTGCGTTGACGTCTCCCCACACCGTGGGGAGCAACCCTCGTCAAAAGGAGCCTAAGAGTGTACGGGACTTTTTATTTTTATCTGTTTTAATTTCGGGAAGTGAAAAAATGATTGATGATATAAAAAAGGAACTGAATATGAGGGCGGAGGACGTATACCGTGATTTTTCAAAAAAGCTGATACCCGAAACCTCACTGCCGCTAATCGGCGTGCGCCTGCCCGCTTTGCGGGCTATGGCGGCAGAAATTGTAAAAAGGGGAGAGGGCATGCAATTTTTGGATTGCTGCGATTTTTCAAGCATGGAAATGTGTTTTTTGTATGCTTATGTACTCGGTAAAACAAAGTCGGATATAAACACGCTTATAAAATACTTTGATAAAGCCGCACGCTACGTTGATAACTGGTCAACCTGCGATATACTCTGCCAATCATTTAAGCAGTGCGAAAAACACCAGTCGGAGGTATGGGAGCGGCTTACAGTTTACCTTGCCTCGGGCAAGACCTATTATATGCGCATAGCGGTTGTTACAATGATGTCGCACTATTTGAACGATGAATATATTGACCGGGTTTTCGCGGCTTTGCGCACAGCGCACAATGATGAGTATTATTATAAGATGGCGGCAGCCTGGTGTACCGCCACGGCTATGGCGAAATACCGTGATAAAACCTACCGTTTTCTTGAAACCTGCGGCTTTGACGATTGGACTTATAACAAATCTATTCAAAAAATGCTGGAATCGCGCCGCGTATCGGATGAGGATAAGCAAAGGCTGCGCGCAATGAAAAGAAAGTGAAAAACAGCAGGTCGAATTTTGACGAATACTTTACATAATTTTTTTATTCATATTATTATGAATAAACATTTATCCAACTTATAAACACAGTTATCCACCGAAAAAGCCTTGAAAAGCTGATTTTCTCGTTTGAAAGTGTGTGTAACTGTGGATATCACGGTGGATAAGTAGGAAAACTTTTAAGGTTGTCCGAGTTTACATAATGTAAAAAATGCAAAAAAATATTCCGTAAATTTCCAACAATTTATGCCTACAGCATTATATAAATCAGTGCAAAAAGCAGTTTTTTATCCGCCTTTTCGCTGAACAAAATAAGCAGCAGACCTATAATCAGCGGCAGGTCGCTGTCGCTGCCCAGCAAATCTAAAAACGGCAACGAGGAAAGCCCGCCTTTTCGGGCGGGAAAAAGGAAATTTTCTTCGTTTTTTTCTTCCGGCGCAGGTGTGCTTTGCGGGCGGGGCGGCGGGCTTTGACGCTGAGGCGCGGCAGAGCCTTGATTCTGCGCCCCGCCCTGCCTGTTTTGCAGCCTTACAAAGGGCGGCACAGGCGGCATTGGCTGCCCGGAGCTTTCAGCTGCCTTGCGGCTCATTTCACGCATTTTTTCAACGGCTGCCTGCTGCTGCCGCATAAAATCGTTTTCACTCATAAAATCCCCTTCAAAAACCCGCTTTCCTTTATAAGCGGCAGCATATCAAGCAGCTTGAGCAGTCTTATAGCGGTATCAGCCCGCGCGCGACGCTCCTCGCTTAAATGCGGGCGCAGAGCGTAGATCAGCTGCACGCGTGAATCGTCCGCAGTGTTCTTCATTTTGGAAAAAAGCGATACTATCTGCTTTATATTTATATCATCGCCCGGCTGTGCGGCAGGCTCCGCCGGTATATCCGGCAGAGCTGCGCTGTCGGCTTCTCCCCCCAAAAGGCTCTGTGCCATTTGCTTAACGCGTTCCATACTTTCGGGGTCGTTCAGTATTGCCGAGAGCTTATCGCCCAGTTCGTCCATCGTTTTTTCCGCCCTTTAATACCGATTTTAATATAAGCTGCGCCTGCGGGCTTTTAAGCAGCTTTTCCATACTTTCCTTATCGGACATAACCCTGTTCAGTTTTTCCCTGTCCTCCGGCGACAGGCTGTTCACAAGCGGTGTAATATCCTTGCCGTCAGCGGCGCGGTTTATGCTGTCGCGGCTCAGCTTCCCGCCGGATGAGGAAAGCAGCGCGTCAATCAGTCTTTGCTTGTTAATATCGTTATTATTCATAGCTCTGACCCCCCTTAATATATTATGTTGAAAACCAAATTTGTAGAATAGGTGTTATAATGAGAATTGTTGTTATTTCGGATTCACACAGAAGAAGCGGCAATGTGAGCAAAATACTTGACGCACAGCAAAACGCCCGCCACGTCTTCTTTTTAGGAGACGTGACGGGAGATATTGATGAGCTTATGAAATTTTACCCTGATAAGGTTTTTCATACAGTCAGCGGGAACTGCGATATTTTTTCTTCCTACCCCTCAACCGATATAGCGGAGCTTTACGGGCACAGGATATTTTTCACCCACGGTCATACCCTGGGCGTTAAATACGGCACCGAAAGGCTGATTGCCGCCGCCCGCGCCGCCGGCTGTGATATTGCGCTTTACGGGCATACCCACGTCTCAAAAATATTATATGAGGACGGATTGTACGTTGTGAATCCCGGCTCCTGTGCCGAGCCGCGCGATGGCGGCAAAAGCTACGCTGTTATTGATATTGAGAAAAACGGGGTTATGCCCATAATAATAAAAATATAGCGGGCAGCTTTCCCCAAAACATAAAAAATATTTTTTTGCAAATTTTGCATACGTTATATTACATTTTACGGCGAATTACTCTGCGGGCCGTATGACCTCAAGCGGGGTGTGATCGCTGCTTTCTAGCCGGACCGTACGCCGCAACTCCAGCCGGCGGCGGACGATGTGTGCCGCAGTCATCATTTACATTGAATAGTTTTAACATAAGAAAAAGGCAGACGCACAGGTTTTTTCCGTGCGTCTGCCTTTATTTTAATATTAAGTTGTATAATACGGCAGTCGAGCCTTTTAGTCAGCTTTATTCTTTTTCCTGCCGAGAATAATGTTGGTGATTATTCCGAGAATAAGCGCGCAGGCAATAGAGGTGATTGTAATTTTACCGAACGATACGGTAAGACCGCCTATACCGCAGATAAGGATTACAGCCACTACAAATAGGTTTCTGTTATCGTTCAGGTCAACCTCCTGTATCATTTTAAGACCCGATACGGCTATAAATCCGTAAAGGGTTACGCACACGCCGCCCATTACGCAGTTGGGAATTGTGGAAAGGAAGGTTACAAACGGACCGAAGAAGGAAATTATAATTGAAAGTATTGCCGTTGCAAATATGGTTACAACGGAAGCGTTACCTGTTATTGCAACGCAGCCTACCGATTCGCCGTAGGTGGTGTTCGGGCAGCCGCCGAATACAGCGCCGGCAACAGAGCCTACGCCGTCGCCGAGCAGGGTTCTGTGAAGTCCCGGGTCTTCAAGAAGATCCTGTTCAATTACCGATGAGAGGTTCTTGTGGTCTGCAATGTGCTCGGCAAACACAACGAACGCAACCGGAATATACGCAACCGCAACCGTTGCTATGTACTGACCGTTAATTTCGCTTATTCCCTTTGCCGCCTCAAAGAATGTGAAATCGGGCACGGAAACAATGCTCATATTTTTAAATACTTCAAAGTTTATTATCTGGAGTGCCTGATTATCTGTAGCAATGCCTATAACCGTAAAGATTGCCGCGGCTGCATAGCCCGCAAGTATGCCTATAATGAAAGGAATAAGCTTTACCATTTTCTTGCCGTAAACCGAGCAGATTGTTACAACCAAAAGGGTTATAAGTCCGCAAAGCAGGCAAATAAGCGGGTTGGCAGCTGAATTTCCGTCGCCGTCGAGCACCTTGCCCTTGGTAATATCGCTTACCGCGTTTGCCGCAAGTGACAAGCCGATTATTGAAACGGTGGGTCCTATAACTACTGCCGGCATCAATTTATTTATCCAGCCTACACCGACAAATTTAACTGCGATTGCAATAACAACATATACAAGACCTGCAAAAGCAGCGCCGAGAATTAAACCTACATAGCCCGCTTTAGCGGAAGCCGCGCCCGCAAATGCCGCCAGCATTGAGCCGATAAACGCGAATGACGAGCCCAAAAATACCGGACTTCTGAACTTTGTGAACAGAAGATATACCAGTGTGCCTATGCCTGCGCCGAAAAGCGCTGCCGATTGCGACATTCCGTTCTGCACTATTGTAGGCACCGCGATTGTCGCCGCAAGAATTGCGAGCAGCTGCTGCAAAGCAAAAACAATTACTTTGCCGAAGCTTGGTTTGTCCTTAACCCCGTAGATAAGTTTCATATTTTACTTCCTCCGTTTTAGCGCCTAAACTCCTCAATTGAACCCCGGCGCGTTTTTTATATACACGGCACAAGCCGTTTATACCTCGTAAAGCTCCGCCGCCGTTATATCGTCATACGGCGGAATTTTAACCGCTATAACCTCGTTTTTAGAGGTGGGAATATTTTTTCCTACATAGTCGCCGCGTATGGGCAGCTCCCGGTGTCCTCTGTCAATAAGCACTGCCAGCTGCACCGCCGCCGCTCTGCCGTGGCTCATAAGCGCGTCCAGTGCCGCGCGCACTGTTCTGCCGGTGTAAAGCACGTCGTCCACCAAAACAACCTTTTTGCCCACTACCGAAAACTCAAGCTCTGTAGGGTGAATTACCGGGTCGGGCGAAATTGCTGTAAGATCATCGCGGTAAAAGGTTATATCAAGCTCGCCTGTAGGAACGCGTACCCCCTCAATGGCAAAAATATTATCGGCTAAAATTTTTGCAAGCGATACGCCGCGGCGCTTTATTCCTATAATACAAAGATTTTCGGTGCCGTTGTTTTTTTCGAGTATTTCGTGCGATATGCGTTTGAGCGCACGCGCAACCGCCGCTTCATCCATAAGCGTCGCCTTGAATTTCTCCATTTTTTCGCCCCCTGAAAATAAGCGCTGAAAAAAGCGCCCTGCACACGGCAAGGCGCTGAAAAAACAGCATAATACAGGCACAAAAGCGTAATTATTTCAAGCCTTGCCGGTATCTCTGTACCGTCTTAAAGGATTTACCGAAAGTTACTATACCACATTTTTCTTTATTTGTAAAGCACTTTTTTAAATTTTTATGAATTCATAGCGCGCATAGCGTTTAATATCGCTATTATGGTAACACCCACGTCGGCGAAAATGGCTATCCACATATTCGCAAGACCTATGGCGCTCAGCAGCAGCACCGCCGCCTTTATCGCCAGCGCGAATATTATATTCTGCCGCACTATAGCCATGGTTTTTCTCGCAATTTTAACTGCGTCCGCCAGTTTTGAGGGCTTATCGTCCATAAGCACTATATCCGCCGCCTCAATAGCCGCGTCGCTGCCCATAGCGCCCATTGCTATGCCCACATCGGCGCGCGCCAGCACGGGCGCGTCGTTTATGCCGTCGCCCACAAAGGCAAGGGTCTTGTTTTCGCTTATCAGCTTTTCAACCGACGATACCTTATCCGCCGGCATAAGCTCTGCGTGAATTTCGTCAAGCCCCAGCTCCTTGCCTACTGCCTCGCCTATTTCCCTGCGGTCGCCCGTGAGCATTACGGTTTTGGTAATGCCAAGCTTTTTAAGGGCGGCTATCGCGTCCTTTGAATCGGGCTTTACTTCATCGGTAATAACTATGTGCCCCAAATAATCAGAGCCTTCGGAAATATGAATAACCGTGCCGTTTATGTGACAGTTGTGCCATTTAGCGCCCACCTTATCCATAAGCCTGCTGTTGCCGGCGAAAATCGTTCTGCCGTCTATTACCGCCTCAATTCCCATTCCGGCGTGTTCCTTTACCTCGCCTATGCGTGAGGGGTCAATGTGTCCCTTATGCGCCGCAATTATAGATTCGGCTATCGGGTGGTTTGAGTAGCTCTCCGCCGCAGCAGCAACGTCCAAAAGCTCAGCCTCGTCCGATTTTTCGGGGTGAATGGCGCTGACGGTAAAGCAACCCTTTGTAAGCGTTCCCGTTTTATCAAAAACTACGGTTTCAACCTTTGAAAGCACTTCAAGATAATTTGAGCCTTTAATAAGCACGCCGCGCTTTGACGCGCCGCCTATGCCGCTGAAGAACGAGAGCGGAACCGAAATTACAAGTGCGCAGGGGCAGGAAACAACAAGGAAGTTGAGCGCGCGCTGCAGCCAATCGCTCCAACCGCCGCCGATAATAAGGGGCGGCAAAACAGCCAGCACAACCGCCGCTATAACCACTGCGGGGGTGTAATATTTTGCAAAGCGGGTAATAAAGTTTTCAGCCTTAGCCTTTTTAGAGGACGAATTTTCCACAAGGTCGAGAATTTTCGCAACCGTGCTTTCGCTGTAAACGCTTTCGGTTTTCACGGTTATAACGCCCGTAAGATTTACGGAACCGCTCACTACCTTATCGCCCTCTTTAATATCGCGCGGCATACTTTCTCCCGTAAGCGCGGCGGTATTAACAGAGGTCTCGCCCGTAAGCACCGTGCCGTCAAGCGGTATCTTCTCGCCCGGCTTTACAATAATTGTTTCCCCTTTGGATACTTCCTCGGGAGATACCTTTATTTCCGCGCCGTCACGCAGCACCGTGGCGCTGTCGGGTCTGATATCCATAAGGCTTGAAATGCTCTTGCGGCTTTTACCCACGGCAATGCCTTGGAAAAGCTCGCCCACCTGATAAAGCAGCATAACCGCAACCGCCTCAAGGTACTCGCCCGAGGCATACGCCCCTACGGTTGCAATAGACATTAAAAACTGCTCGTCAAAAACCTGACCGTGGGCAATGTTTCTTACAGCGCCCCAAAGCACATCGTACCCTACGGTAAAGTAAGGAATAAGGAATATAACGGCTTTAAGCCACCCGTCAACCGGAACAAGCGCCGCCGCAACCAACAGCACCGCCGCCGCAATTATGCGGATAAGCCTTTTTTTATGTCTGCGGCTCATAAAAAGCTCCCCTTTTTGCTATTTAAGTATTATGCGGCAATCGGGCTCAACCCTGCGGCAAACCTTAACCGCCTTTTTCATAATGTTATCAAACTCACTATCATCCGCCTCAACGGTCATTTTCTGGGTGAGGAAATTCACGTCCGCAAAGGTAACGCCCTCAATTTTTCTTATTTCCTCCGCCATTTTTGCGGCACAGTTTGCGCAATCGAGATCTTCAAGCTCAAATGTTTTTTTCATTTTCCGTTTTCCTTTCTTCTGTTAAATGATTAAATCCCTGACCTATAATCGTTCGCACATGATCATCGGCAAGGAAATAAAAAATCGTTTTGCCCTCCCTGCGGCAGGCAATTAAATTGCTCTGCTTTAGAACCTTTAACTGGTGCGAAATTGCCGATTGGGTCATACCCAGCAGTTCCGCAATGGCGCAAACGCACATTTCCGATTCAAAAAGCGAGAACAATATGCGCATCCGCGTTGTATCCCCGAAAAGCTTGAATAAATCGGCTAAATCGCAAAGCATTTCATCCTTCGGCAGCTCGTGCCGCACCGTTTTGAGCATTTCGGCGTGGTCGTGCATATGCTTTTCCATATTTCAACCTCCATTCATATGAATATTCATTCATTTGAATTTCTGTTCATATGATACACCATTCATATGTATTTGTCAAGTACTTTTTTAAAAAAAGTAAATAAGGCGGTAAAATGCGGCGAAGCCGTAACAAAAAAACTCCCAAACCGTACAGGTTTGGGAGTTTTGGTGGTGCCGGTGGCCGGACTCGAACCGGCACGGTATCGCTACCGGTGGATTTTGAGTTATTTGCTCCACACGGAACACAGACGAACTCAGCCCCCTGTGGAGGTCGTTGACGGACACCAAAAGCCTTGCAAATACTACTGTTTTTGAAGCTGATGTGCAGAAAAGCTCCGCTTCGTCTGCCATTTCCGTTCTGTTCAATTTGGACGGAAATTTTGGATTTTGGAGGGACATCGGAGGGATGTGACCCACAAACGGAGCGCAACAGCACACGCAGTAGATTCATCAATTACAAACACATTATAGCGTATTTCTCTGCCATTGACAACACACTTTCCGAAAAAGAGGTATCGCTATGAGAACGCGCGCACACTATGAAAAACTTTTTGCTGCCTATCCTGATGTTGTCACTCTGCCTGAATTTCAAGCTATGCTGGGCGGTATCGGTGACAGCACAGCCCGAAAAATAATGCGGGCAAATAAGGTCAAACACTTTTATATCAGATGTACATACCTTATACCCAAAGCCTGCGTGATCGATTATGTGCTGAGCGAGGATTATGCGGGATACAGTAAGACACTCAAAGCGAGGGTTTGATCTTTAAGCCATTTGCAGAAATGCAGATGGCTTTTTCAATACCCGTACATAGCCGCCTGCTTCGCCGCAGGCGGCTAAATCTATGTAAAGGAGGAAACCCATATGGCGAATTGCAAAGTGATTGCTGTGACAAACCAAAAGGGTGGCGTGGGCAAAACCACGACCACCGCCAATCACGGCATTGGACTTGCCCAGCAGAACAAGCGGGTACTGCTCATTGACGCAGACGCACAAGGCTCTTTGACCCTCTCCCTCGGCTACCCAAAGCCGGATGAGCTGCCTATCACGCTGGCGGACATCATGCAGAATGTAATCGACGATACCCCTATCCCGGACGGCTGCGGTATTCTGCATCACGGCGAGGGCGTTGACCTGCTTCCGGCGAACATTGAACTGTCCGGTATGGAGATCCGGCTGATCAACGCCATGAGCCGGGAAAGCGTGCTGCGGACATATATCAATGCGGTCAAACCCCATTACGACTATATCCTCATTGACTGTATGCCGTCGCTCGGTATGATGCCGATCAACTCACTGGCTGCAGCGGACAGCGTGATCATTCCGTCCCAGCCGTCCTATCTCTCGGCAAAGGGTCTTGACCTGCTGATGCAGTCCATCGCAAAGGTCAAGCGGCAGATCAATCCGAAGCTAAAAATCGACGGCATCCTGTTCACGATGGTGGACAGCCGCACCAACGAGGCCAAGGAGATCATCGCATCTCTGCGTAACCATTACGGCGAAAAGATCCGGGTATTCGGGACGGAGATCCCTTTTTCCGTCCGGGCCGCGGAAACCAGCGGCCGGGGCAAGAGCATTTTTGCCCACGACAAGAACGGCAAGGTCGCCGCCGCATATCGCTCGCTGACGAAGGAGGTGTTGGAGCTTGAGCGCAAAACCGAGAGATTTAGGGTTGACGCCGCTCGATGACTTGTTCTCCACCGACGAGAGCCGTGCCGAAGCGCAGCTTGAAAAGGTCGTCACGCTGAACCCTGCCGACATCTCCGACTTTCCCAACCACCCGTTCAAGGTCAAACAGGACGAGGCTATGGCGGAGATGGTGGACAGCGTAAAGCAGTACGGCGTGCTGGTGCCTGCCCTTGTCCGCCCCAAAGCGGACGGCGGCTATGAGATGGTCGCCGGTCATAGGCGAAAATGCGCGGCGACGCTGGCGGGCATCACCGAAATGCCCTGCATCGTCCGCAATCTTACCGATGATGAAGCAACGATCATCATGGTGGACAGCAACTTGCAGCGAGAAACGATCTTGCCGTCCGAAAAGGCATTTGCCTATAAGATGAAGCTGGAAGCTATGAAGCGGCAGGGGCAAAGGTCGGATTTAACTTCGGCCCCACTGGAGCCGAAGTTAAAGGGCAGCCGTTCTAATGAGGAATTGGCTGCAAGCAGCCCGGACAGCAGATCACAAATTCAGCGTTTTATCCGCCTGACCGAACTGATCCCGCCTGTCCTGCAAATGGTGGATGACGGAAAGATTGCTTTCCGTCCTGCCGTGGAGCTGTCCTATCTTTCCAAAGACCAGCAGCAATCTCTGCACGACACAATGGAATGTGAGGACTGCACCCCGTCTTTGGCGCAAGCTATTAAAATGAAAGAGTTCAGCAAGGACGGCAGACTGACCGACGAGGTGATTCTCTCCATCATGCAGGAGGAAAAGCCAAATCAGAAAGAACAATTCAAAATGCCGAAAGAGCGTATCAGCAAATATTTTGCACCGGGGACGCCCGCGCAGAAGATCGAAGATACCATTGTTAAGGCGTTGGAAATGTACCGAAAGCGTGAACGGCAAAGAGATATGGAACGACGATAAAATTTTCCTAACAAGGGGTATCTATACCCTAAAATAAGGCAAGGTGCGGCGGTGTTCGCTTGTTCCCCCTCTCCACACCTCTCCCCCTCAAAAACTACCTGCACTACCCGAAAAAAGAGATGTCTATGGGGCTGTCAATTCACACCTTTGCAGCAGAACGCAAAAATCCGTACAATGAAGCTGCAAAGGAGGTCTTGCGATATGAAAAAAGCAATACAATTCATGCTATTGGCAGCGCTTGTCGTTTCTGTATCGGGATGTGCGAATACAAATCATCCGCAGGCAATACGGGAAAGTTCGGATATAGAGGCATTGAGAAGCGAGATTGACGAAAACGCTGTGCCAAAGGAAACGCTAACCGATTCTTTTTCGGAAAGTAAAACGAGTTCCGACGATAGCGTTATTGATGTTAAGGCGGAAACGGAATCGTCACAGGCAGAAACGCCGCAGCCTACCGCAGAACAAAGCCCTGCGCTGGGGATACAATCGCCGCAGACAGTCGTTTCAAACGATACGCCGAAACCCGAATCGTCGAAAGCCGTTGAGCCTACCACTGAACCAAAGCCAACGCCAACGCAGCAGCCAACACAGCAACAGGCAGAAGAAAAACCAACGCCGGAACCTGCACTGACTGAATCACCGCAGGAAACCGCGCCGCCCGCAGAACCTACCGCACCCGACTTCAATATCGACTATTGGATCGGTTATGCGAGAAGCTATGCGGAAAGCGTGGGACTGCGGCTTGAAAGTACGGCGGTTGACTGCTGGGACAATCCCATCACCGCAGGAGCATACAGCGCTTGCCTTGACCGGGACATTGAAAGCAGGCTGAATCGGTACAGCCGGGACGAGGATATTACCGATGTCTGGATATGGGCGCAGGCTCGCTCCGACGGGAGCTACGATCTGTATATCGGCTACGCCTAAATCCAAATCAAAACCGAATATTTCACTTTGAGCGCACTGTGTAATAACACGGTGCGTTTTTTCATTTCAAGGAGGATTTCACAGAATGAAAACGCAGAAACTTAAAAGAATGATGTCGCTGTTTCTGGCGGCTTTGATTTGCGTTACTACCCTTGTCGGGTTCGGAACGACTGCCTATGCCGCAGAGGAAACCGACGAGGTATGCCTTGTTTCCTTTCCCCGTGACGGGGACGCCAACTACGGCGGCGAATGGGGGCACGGCAGCTTTAATTTTATGAACGGATGGTTCGCACAAACTTCGCGCTATACCACCGTCCGAGCAATGGGTTCGTATGACGGCAATATCTGTTACTGCATTGAACCCGGCGTGCCGCAGGAATCGGGCGACCGCTACACCAAAAAAGGCGAGAACTTTTGGGATAATTACCCCTCGTCCTATAACCACACCATTTCGCCCGATGATATTAAGCTGTTTATCGGCCGTATCTTTCAGTACGGCTATACGGGTACAATTTCGACCTCTTGGCGTTCGCAGAATGAGGGCGGCGACAAGCTGGCTCACGCCGTTGCCACACAGCTTTTAGTTTGGGAAACCATCGTTGGCGAACGCGACGCCGATTTTAACAAGGTAGGCACAGGCGGTAAGGACGCAATCTGCGATCAGGTCAGCACAGGCCACCCGCTGTATAGCCAAATTATGAGCTACTACAATTCCATTGCCGCCAGCGTTCAAACCCATTCCAAAGTGCCGAGCTTCTTTGCAAAATCCACAGGCAAGGCCAAAAACATTGAACTTGAATGGGACGGCGAAAAGTACACCGCCACACTCACCGACACAAACAATGTCCTTTCCAATTACACTTTTTCGGCAAGCGTTTCGGGAATCCGTTTCTCTGTAAATGGAAAAAAGTTGGTAATCACAGCCGATACCGCACCGAGCGATACCGTCAGAATTACAGCCGAAAAGAAAAATTCACAGAGGCGCGGCGTTATCACTTGGACGGACGGCGTTTACGGCCCGAATGGAAAACTGCAAGATATTGTCACCTATGCGCAGTCAGTCAACGATCCCGTGAAAGGCTATTTGAATATTAAGGTCTCTTACGGCTCGGCAAAGATCGTGAAAACCAGCGAGGACGGCAAGGTTGAGGGCATTTCTTTTACCATTACAGGAAACGGCGTGAATAAAACCGTTCAGACAGGCGAAGGCGGTGTTATTCAGATTGATAATCTCACTCCCGGCGTTTACACCGTGATCGAGCAGGCGTATGACAAATACGAGCCGCAGGAGGTTCGCCGCGTTACCGTTGTCAGCGGTCAGGTCGCTACCGTGAATTTCAGCAATGTTCTGAAGCGCGGCGATCTCACCGTCACCAAAACCTCGGAGGACGGACTAAATGAGGGCGTAAAATTTCATTTGTTCGGCACTTCGCTTTCGGGGCTTGCGGTGGACGAATACGCCGTTACCGACAGCACAGGTAAGGCGCATTTCCGTGATGTTCTGATCGGCACAGGCTACACGCTGGAGGAAGTCGAGACCGCCATCCGCTATGTCGTTCCTGAAAATCAGACGGCGGCGATTGAATGGAACAAGGTAACAAGCAAGAGCTTTACAAACATTTTGAAAAAATGGAATGTCACCGTTACCAAGAGCGACAGCGAAACGGGAACGCCGCAGGGCGACGCTTCTCTCGGCGGCGCGGTTTACGGTATCTACAAAGGCGAACAGCTTATCGACCGTTACACCACCGACGCAAACGGGCAATTCACCACAAAATACTATGTCTGCGGCGATGACTGGTCCGTGCGCGAGATCACACCAAGCGAGGGCTATTTGCTGGATGAATCCTCACACCATATCGGCGCGGAGGCCAAAAACTACACCGTGGAATACAATTCCACCGCAAACGATGTGACCGAACAGGTTATTAAGGGCAAAATTGCTTTGATTAAGCATACCGACGACGGCGAAACGCAGCTTGAAACCCCGGAAGTGGGTGCGAAATTTGAGGTATTCTTGAAATCCGCAGGCAGCTATGCCGCTACCAAAGATACCGAGCGCGATATTCTCACCTGCGACGAAAACGGCTTTGCTGAAACAAAAGACCTGCCCTACGGCATTTACACTGTTCATCAGGTCAAAGGCTGGGACGGTCGAGAGCTGCTGCCTGATTTTGATGTGTATATCGCAAAGAATAGGCAAACCTACCGCTACCTTGCTAACAACGCAAACTTTGAATCGTATATCAAGATCGTCAAGGTGGACGCGGAAACAGGTAAAACGATTCCCTATGCAGGCGCAGGCTTTCAGCTTTACCGCCCGGACGGCAGCCTGATTACGCAGTCTTTCACCTATCCGACCCCCGTTACCATCGACACATTCTACACCAACGACGAAGGATATTTGATTACCCCCGAAAAGATTGAGTACGGTTCGGGGTACTCGCTGGTCGAAATATTTGCCCCCTACGGTTACACGCTCAACAGCGATCCCATGTATTTTGATGTTGTGCAGGACGCCTCTACCGACGAGGGCGGCGTTGCCGTGATCGAGGTTGTCAAGCCGAACATGGCGCAGAAAGGCGTTATCAGGATCAGCAAATCCGGAGAGGTCTTTTCCTCCGTCATCGAAGCGGACGGACTGTATCAGCCTGTTTTCTCCGTTCGGGGCTTGCCGGGCGCGGTCTATGAAATCACCGCCGCCGAGGACATCATCACGCCGGATGGCACGCTGCGCACTTCTGCCGGAGAAGTGGTTGATACCGTAACGACCGACGAAACAGGGTTTGCCGAGAGTAAGCCGCTGTATCTTGGAAAATATGAGATCAGGGAAATCACAGCACCCTACGGCATGATTCTGAATCCCGAAATCCGCACCGCAGAGCTTGTGTATGCGGGACAGGAAATCGAGATCACCGAAACCTCTGCCGGCTTCTACAACGAGCGACAGAAAGCCGCTGTTTCTCTTGACAAGATTTTAGAACAGAACAAGCAGTTCGGAATCGGTGCAAACGGTGAAATGTCTGCCGTAACCTTTGGCTTGTTCGCTGCCGAGGATTTGACCGCAGCGGACGGCTCTGTTATTCCTGCAGACGGATTGCTTGAAATCCTTTCCGTTGACGAAAACGGACACGCCGACTGCAAGACTGATTTGCCGCTTGGCAGCTTCTATCTCAAAGAACTTTCCACCGACGAGCATTATATCCTCTCCGACGAAAAGTACACGATTGTCTTTGAGTACGCCGGACAGGAAACCGCCCTTGTGGAAATCAAGGCAAACGACGGCAAGCCCATCGGCAACGACCTGATTTACGGCGAAATCCACGGACTGAAAAAGAACGAGGACGGAAATGCGCTTGGCGGCGCAGTGATCGGTCTGTTTAAGCCTGATACCGAAGAATTTACAACCGATACCGCTATTCTGACTGCCACCTCCGCAGAGGACGGCAGTTTTTCTTTTGCCAATGTGCCTTATGGGAACTGGATCGTCCGTGAGATCGAAGCGCCGACCGGCTTTGTGCTGTCCGAGGGAGCATTTGCTGTAACCGTCAATGAGGACGGCGCAGTAATAGAGGTTGAGATTAAAAATACGCTAATCCGTGGTACGGTGCAAATCACAAAGGTTGATAAGGATTATCCCGACAACAAGCTGACAGGCGCAGAATTTTTTGTTTACCGTGACAGCAACGGGAACAAGGCGCTTGACGCCGACGATGAATTGCTCGGTACGCTCACCGAAACAAGCGTGGGCGTTTATGAAATGTCCGATCTTGTTTACGGCGGATATTTTGTAAAGGAGCAGAAAGCGCCGGAGGGTTTCTATCTCGACGAAAACGCCTATTATTTTGAAATCACCGAAAACGGCAAGACCGTCACCGTGGAAAACGAGGCGGGCAAAGGCTTTGTCAACACGGCAAAGGTGGGATCGCTCAAAATCATCAAGACATCTTCTGACGGAAAGATTGAGGGCTTTTCGTTCCGTATGACCGGGCCTAATGGGTATTCCGAAGTCTTTACCACCGACAAAAACGGCGAAATTCTCATTGAAAATCTCCGCATTGGCGACTACACCGTAAGCGAGGTATCGGACGGCGCTTCTGTCGCCTATATTCTCCCCGCGGACAAGACGGCGAGCGTGTTTGAGGGCGCTGTTACAAAGGTAGAAATGCACAACGAGCTGCGCGATACCCCGAAAACAGGCGACGACAGCAATCCCGCACTCTGGAAGTGGCTGACCGCTATCGGCATGCTAGGCTTTGCCGCCTGCGGCGGTGGGTATATCGCTTATGCTATGAAGAAGAAAAAGGAGGACGCTGAATAATGGAACTGAAAACAATCGTTGCAATCGGACTGGTCGTGTTCATCGTGGGTGCTTTGATTTTCCTGAAAATCAGAGGCAAGAAGAAATAACGACCGGGGCGGCTGAAATAGGCCGTCCCTTTTACATATCCAAAACAAAAGGAGGTTCTTATTTTATGGTACACTTTTTCGATTCACACATAGCGCAGAAATATGGGGTCAATGCGGCGGTACTGGCGGGTTTCCTTTGGGACTGTGCAGAAGAAAAAAGCACGCAGTCCCCGCAGCTTCACGAGGGCAGGGTTTGGGTTCGCTGCTCGGTGCAGATGATGACGGGGTTCTTTCCGTTCCTCTCCTACGACGAAATCCGCTATGCCTTGAAACGGCTGATAAGGGCGCGTGTTCTCACAAAGGGGCGTTTCAACGAAAGCTGCTTTGACCGCACGAACTGGTACGCCTTTACCGAGTTCGGACAATTTCTTATGACAGAAAGCGAGGGACAGACAAAATGAATCTGAATATCCGTGAAATGCTCCCGAAAGAACGGGACTACGCTTATACGCAGAGCTATCAGCTTATGTCGCAAAGCGGCTGCATTGCCCTTATGCGCGGCGATTTCGGAAACGGCGGCAGAACCTTTTATCCCGACTATGAGGATCAGATCAAGCAATACCGAACCGATGAATTTGCCGCCGAGTTTGATTCCGTCATCAAGGAATTTTACAAGGTGGGTATCTTGGCTGACCGTGATTCTATGCTCGAATACTGCTGCGCCCGTCCCGACGGGCGGTTTATGGGAAATTTCAGCCGCGAATACGGGTATCGGGTTGATACTGACAAATACACCTATCTTCTGCGTTGTATTCCCGCGCCCGGCGACAACAATTTCTATTGCTATGCCTATGTTTCCGACCTGCTGAACAGTCACATGGAAAAAGCAGCGCAAGGGATTCGCTTTATCGACAGCCGCTATAAAGAGCTTTTCCGTCTGCCTGACGGCGGGAATATTATCATTACCCATACGGACGGTGAGAAAATCAAAGCCTACTGCCGCTATATAGACGAAACCCACGCAGAGATCGGAAAGAACACCTATCACATCTGCGAATTTGCCCAGCATATGGAGGATTGTGGGGCAACCTATGCCCATGCCGAACCGCTTATCCCGGAAATGTGCTATTCCACTTTACCGTCAAGCGGTGAGGTTATCAAGGTGTTTCGCGGAGATCGCAGCTATATCCCACTGAAAATGCCGATAGATTCTGCCACCGCGCGAAAGTATGCGGACGATATGAACCGCAGGCTCGGCGTTTCCAAAGCGCAGGAGGCGGCTATGCTTGCCGGTTCCATGTTCGGTTGGAGCGTACCCGCCGCAGACGCAAAGAATTATGACGAAAACGGCAATCCACGCCGACCGAAATCAAAGGATCGAGGTGACGCAAGATGAAAGACAGCAGGCACATTATTTGGACGGATTATCTTGACTACGACGACTGGAAAGAGGATTTAGAGGCGCAGTACCCCGAACTTTCCGCAAACGAGCGTATGAATTTGATGTATGAAATCAACGGCACTTATTTTCAGGACGAGAAAACGAATCTGGATATTCAGCTTTCCCGTCCGATTCTCGTTGTCGGGGACTTGGGACTTTGGCACGGCCGCCGTATGGGGTACAAAGAAATTGAAAGCGGCAATATCAGCGATTGCCTTTATACGGAACGGGACATTGACAACGCCACTTGGTTTGTGGATAAAAACGGCGATTTCCGCTGCGAGGCGATTCATCACGACGGCACAAACCACTACCTCTACCGCGCCTACAAGGACGGCGTTTCCGAAACGCAAATCGACAATCTGAAAGAAAAGATATACCGCGGTACGGCGACCCGTGCGGACATTACAAGAATAACCCGCAGGCTCGGCGACGAGATTGCCAAAGTACACGGGTTTCCGATCCCCCGTCAAAGGCGTGCCGCTGAACAGGAACGGTAAGGAGGCAAAGCTATGCAGGATTTATCCGCTTCAAGGGACTGCGCTTTTTCAGCCTTTATAACCAATCTCGGCAAATACAACGAGGGATATTTGATAGGCGAATGGGTGAAATTTCCCGTTACCAACGAAGAATTGCAGGCGGTGTTTCAGCGGATCGGCATTAACCGTCGCTATGAAGAATGGTTTATCACCGATTACGAGTGTCCCGATTCCTCTATCTATGACCTACTCGGCGAGTATGAAAGTTTAAGCGAGCTCAATTACCTTGCGGGGCAGATCATGGAGCTTGATGAAAGTGAAGAATTTTGGCAGGCTGTTTTAGATTTGGGCGAGAATACGGGCAGCATAAAAGAGCTAATCAATCTCACCGAAAACATGGATTGCTTTGATTATCTGTCGGGTGTGGAAAGCGATTACGACCTCGGCTATTATTGGATTGAACAAAGCGGCTGCTATGATACGAGCAGGCTGGGCGTACTCTCAAACTATATCGACTATGAGAGTTTCGGCAGGGATATTCGCTTTGATGAAAGCGGCGTATTTGCCGATCACGGCTATGTGCGTTCAAATGGTGGTCGATTTGTTGACATCTACGACGGCAATGTTGAGAATATCCCCGAAGAATACCGTATCAAAAGTCCAAAGCTATATGAACGCGCCGTTGTCGGGAGAACGGAAAAAGATATGGAGCGATAATTTGCACATTTGATATTGTTTCGGCTGTTGGGTATAGTATAATATATCATGGGAAAAGGAAGTGATTACAAGTGAGCGACAACAGCTCTTATACTGATTTGGCGCAGCGGATCGAAGAATCCTTTGCCGAGATTGAGGACGAGGCGATTTCCGATTTCAGAGAAACGGACGAAGAATACAATGCACTGTATCAGCAAATTTTGAGGCTGAAAGAAAATAATCCGTTTATCCGAAAGGTGATAGACGGCAACGGCGAAATTTCTTTGAGCGCCGAGGAACACGGAGTTTTGACCGAGTATTTTCGTTTGCGGTTCAGGCTCGACGACATGGAGCGCCAACGGCTCTATTTCAGAGGACATACCGACTGCATTTCCTATCTGAAAAAGGTCGGCGCACTGTAAAATGAATATCCGATGAAAGCGGTACAGAGATAACCTGTGCCGTTTTTTACATAGCCGAGAGGTTTTCACTTAGAAAGCCCCTCGGCTATTTCTATTTAGAACGGAGGTGAAAAAGTATGCCATATATCCCGCCGGAGGTGGTGGAGAAAGCCCGTGAAATGGACTTGCTGACCTATCTTAAAAATTATGAGCCGCAGGAGCTTGTTCATTTCGGCGGTAACACCTACTGCACCCGAGAGCATGACAGCTTGAAGATTTCCAACGGAAAATGGTGCTGGTTTTCCCGTGGGATCGGCGGTTATTCGGCGCTGGACTATCTCATCAAGGTCAAAGAAATGCCCTTTACGCAGGCGGTGGAAACGATTATGGGAAATGTCGCGGTGTTGCCGCCGACCTATTCCCCCGCGCCGAGCAAGCCGAAAGAAAAAGTTTTGCTTTTGCCAAAAGCGAACCGCTGCGCCGCCCACGCCGTGGAATATCTGCATGGGCGGGGAATCGACTATGAGTTGATCGACTTCTGTATCAGCACAGGACGGTTGTATGAAAGCTATCCCCATTACAACGCTGTGTTCGTCGGGCAGGATCTGGACGGCAAGCCCCGCTATGCCAATCTGCGCGGTATCGGTACAGACTTTATCGGAGACGCAAACGGCAGCGACAAGCGGTATTCCTTTGGGATTTCCGCAGAAGCACAGAGCGACACGCTGAATCTGTTTGAATCGGCGGTAGATTTGCTGTCCTACGGGACAATGCAAAAGCTGGACGGCAAGGACTGGCGGCGAGAAAACCTGCTCTCCCTTGCAGGCGTGTATAAGCCGAAAGCAAAGATTGAGGAAAGCAGCCTGCCCGCCGCCCTTGTTCAGTATCTTGCGGACTATCCCCATATCCGAAAAGCGGTCTTGCGGCTGGATAACGACTATACGGGACGGATCGCCGCAGACACGATTAAAACGCTGCTGTCCCAAAGATACGCGGTTAAGGTGGCAATTCAACCGCCCCCGCAGGGCAAGGATTACAACGATTGTTTATGTATGCGGCTCGGACTTCCCGTTACCAAGCGAAAAGAAAGGAGCAAAGAACGATGAAATGGGCGATTTAATGAATACGGGCATGAGAATACGGCGTTTCCGTATTTCGTGCGGGTTGACGCAAAAGGCGTTAGGCGTGGCGGTTGGTTTCCCGCAGGAGAACGCCGACATACGAATTGCGCAGTACGAATCCGGCACGAGAACGCCGAAACACGAATTGCTGTGCCGTATGGCGCAGGCGCTTGATATTACTCCCTCGGCGCTTGCCGTCCCTCGTATTAGAAATGCCGAAGAATTGAGCAGCCTGTTATCAGCGCTGGAAGATGAATACGGAACAACATTTTTAAATGAAGAAAGGAAACAAACGATGAAAACCTATGCAGTAACAATTACCGAAACATTGCAAAAGACGGTAGAGATTGAGGCAAATTCCAAAGCGGAAGCCGAAGCAATGGTCGAAGCCCGCTGGAATGACAGCGAATATATCCTCGACGCGGATTCCTTTGTCGGCGTAGATTTCTCCGCAAGGTCAAATGAGCGAAGCCGTGATTATGAACGCTGAAAGGAGATTTCCGCTATGAGTGAGGGAAAGAAAATCAAGGTTGTACTGCTGGAACCGGGTAAACTTGCCCGCACCGCTGAAATCGGCACTTCTATTGAAGATTTGCAAAATGCCGTTGACGGACTGATTGAACCCTTTTACCCCTTTGAGGAACAGGTGTGTATTGTCTGCAACGACGAGGGAAAGATCAACGGTATGCTGCCAAACCGAAGCGTAAAAAACAAGGACGGCGTTATGGTCGATTTCATTTTCGGCCCCGCTTTTATATGTGACTGCCGGGGCGAGAGCTTTGACAGTCTTTCCGATGAACAGATTGCCCGCTATACTAAAATGTTCCGCTATCCCGAACACTTGGCAAGGCTGAACGGAAAGCTCATCGGAATCCCGTTCAATCCGCAGCGTGAGCATGAACGCTGAATTTTTTCAGTCGGTGGCAAAATGTTCGGCCGATGGGACGAACGCCATGCGATGTACCAGCAAGCATCGCCTTTGTGATACCACAAAGGCAAAACCTTGTCAGGGGTAGCCCCTGAAACCCTTAATTTTGCTCGTCCCCGTTACAAACGGAGGGCGATATTTTTATGCGCTGAAAGGAGGCGTATGGTATGAGCGAACTGCTCTTTTTTATCATCGGAACTATGCTCGGCGGCTGTATCGGTATTGTGATTATGTGCCTGTTGCAGATCAACCGCCTGCAAGGAAAGGACGACTACAAATGAATGAACCGATGACATTTCTGGATTTTTTCAGCGGCGTGGGCGGTTTCCGCAAGGGGTTTGAGCTTTGCGGAATGGTTTGTAAAGGCCACTGCGAAATAGATAAATTCGCAGACCGCAGCTACCGCGCCATACACGATATACAGGAGGACGAATGGTATGGAGAAGATATTACCAAAATCGACCCCGCCGATCTGCCGAGGGTCAACCTCTGGGCGGGCGGATTCCCGTGTCAGGACATTTCTGTATCTGGCCGGCAACGAGGGCTTGCAGGCAAGCGAAGCTCTCTCTTTTTTGAAATCGTTAGGCTCCTCAAAGGCACGCCTGCCGATGATCGACCCGAATGGCTTGTCCTTGAAAATGTTAAAAATCTGCTCTCCGTTAATCGGGGATGGGACTTTGCGGCCGTTCTCAATTCGTTGGCCGAAATCGGCTATCATATCGAGTACGGACTGCTTAATTCACGCTTCCACGGCGTTCCGCAAAACAGGGAACGAATCTACCTTGTCGCTTATCGACATTTTAGAGCCGGAGGTGGACGAAAAATATTTCCTGTCACCGCAGGCGACGGCAAGGCTCTTATACAGTTAATCGGTGGCACACAGGGTAAGCGCGTTTACGACCCTGCAGGAGTAAGCTGCACGCTGATGAGCGAAGGAGGCGGTTTTGCAGGCAGGACGGGAATGTATTTCATCGATCTGTGCAAAGGCAATCCCAAGCTGACGGAACACGCCCGCTGTATCAAAGCAAGGTATGACAGCGGGATCGGCAACCGCAGCGCTGATAATTCGGGCGTGCTTTGTATGAGCGCCGATTGTCCTGACCGCACCGAGAAAACAGCTTTGATTCAGCTAAAACGAGGCGAGGCGAAAATACGGGAACAGGATTACACCAAATGCCTGATCGCAGGCTACAACAAAATTGGGGTAAGCAACCGTGGCGAAAGCTCCGGCGTTTTTTACGGCTGCCGCGCTGTACTCACCCCCGACCGTGAGAATAAGAGACAGAACGGCCGCCGTTTCAAGGAGTGCGGCGAACCCGCCTTTTGCCTGAACACGCAGGACAAACACGGCGTTTACCTCTGCGCCTGCGATTCCTGCGAACACGCTTTACCCGTAAAGCAAGCGGCAAACGCGGATAAAAGCAAATCCGAAAATAAACCGAAAATACCGCTTGGCTGCGGACGAATCCGCAAGCTGACGCCCCGTGAGTGCTGGCGGCTGCAAGGCTTTTCCGATGAAATGTTTGATAAGGCGGCCGCCGTCAATTCCGACGCCCAGCTTTACAAGCAGGCAGGCAACGGCGTGACAATCCCCGTTGTGTACGCTGTCGGCAAACGGATCGTCGAAATTCAAAATGAACTGAACAAGGAGGGCATATGAGAAAACGCAATGTTCACATTCAATTCTGGCTGGATAAAAAGGAAGCCGAGGCGTTTCAAAAAAAAGTCAAACGCAGCGGTCTTTCCCGTGAGGCGTATTTGCGGCACTTGGTAAACGGTCTTGAACCGCAGGACGCTCCGCCGCCCGATTACTACGCTATGATGAGGGAGCTCCACGGGATCGGTAACAATCTCAATCAGATTGCGGTTAAGGCGCACACTCTGAATGTGCTGGATGTGCAGAGGTATGACGAGGCCTGCCGCAAGATCGATACGGCTATTAAGAAAATCACCGAGGCGGTTATCCTGCCCCGCCCGATGAAGTAACACGATGGCTACAACATCTATCTGGCGTGTAAAGGGCTGGCTTGGAAAAGTCGTTATCTATGTGGAGAATCCCGACAAAACGACCAATCCCAAATTTTACACGGAGGAAGATATGACCGAGCGAGACGGACGGGAGCTTTCCGATGTTATCCGATATGCCGTCAATTCAGAAAAAACACAGCAGGCCGAAAACGAGGATTGTACCGTCGTTCACCGCTTTGTATCGGGGATCAACTGCTCTCCCGCTACCGCCCGCGACGAAATGCTTGCGGTAAAAAAGCGGTTCGGCAAGGAGAACGGGACGGTGGCCTACCACGGGTATCAATCCTTTGCTCCCGGCGAGGTCACGCCCGAAACGGCGCACGAGATCGGAATGAAGCTCGCCGCCCGTTTGTGGGGCGACCGTTATCAGGTGATTGTGGCGACCCACCTTGACAAAGAAAATCACCTGCACAATCATTTTGTGCTGAATACGGTGTCCTTTGTAGACGGGATCAAGTATCACCGCACTAAAAAGGATTATCACGATATGCAGACCGTTTCCGACGAGCTTTGCCGTGAGTACCGTCTATCGGTGATTGAAAATCCGCAGTACGGGAAATCCAAGCAGTACGGCGAATGGCGCGCCGAGCAGGAACAGCGCCCCACTTGGCGGGGGCTGATACGCGCCGACATCGACGAAGCAATCCGTCAGTCAATGACCGAACGGCAGTTTTTCGATACACTCCGAAAGAAAGGCTATGAGGTAAAAATCGGCAAGGATATTTCGGTCAGACCGCCGGGCAAAGAGCGTTTTGTAAGACTGATACGGAATTTCGGCGAGGACTATTCGATTGAAAATATCCGCAGACGGATTTTATCGCAGACAAAAGCTGAAAGGAAACCGTCCGCACCGTCCCGAACGGTTTTGCGGGTACGGCTGATCGGCAGCTTTTATAAAACCCGCAAGATTACAGGGTTTCGGGCGCTGTATTTCCACTACTGCTATCTGCTGGGGATCTTCCCGGAAAACAAACCGAAACAAAACAGGCGGCTTCATTTCCTCTTGCGTGAGGACTTGCGAAAGCTGGACACCATCACCGCCGAAACAAGGTTGCTTGTAAAGTATCGCATTGATACCTCCGAGCAGCTTTTTTCATACCGTGACGGTGTGAAAGACAAAATTTCTGCCCTGACCGACGAGCGAAAACAGCTTTACAAATTACAGCGGACGGCGGCGGTCAAAGCAGACCCCGAAACGGCGGCGGAGATAAAAGAACAAATATCCGCATTGTCAAAGGAACTGGCCGCACTTAGACGGGAGGCGGTTTTATGTGACGGTATAGCCGAACGCTCCGGCGTTATCAAGGAAAAAATCAAAGCTGTCCGCAAGGACAATCAACCTGAAAGAAAGGAGAAAACCGACCATGTACAATTCCGGTGACGCAGCGGAACAGATCGTAAGGATCAGCTTGGAGGGTACGGAAGTCGCCTTAAAGCTGACCGGCTCGGCGGCAAAGAATATCGCCGCCATGATTTACGCTGTGCTGAAAAACAGGGACAAAAACAAGACCAAAGGTCGCCAGCGTTTAACCGCCATGCTCAAAAGTGGAAAGGAACTGAAAGTTTTTACCGTCGGAGAGGAACATTTGAAACAGTTTGCTACCGAGGCGAAACGCTACGGCGTAGTTTACTGCGCTCTGCGGGGCAAAGAAAAATCCGCAGACGGCATGGTGGATATTATGGTGCGTGCCGAGGACGCTTCTAAGATCAACCGCATTGTAGAACGCTTCAAGCTGGCTGCGGTC
>OHBM01000433.1_pt1 | contig 33713 bp, 27 predicted proteins | sample 1577251 | NCBI WGS metagenome assembly OHBM01 (sample SAMEA3541557, study PRJEB24748) | human gut metagenome | biome: human gut; feature: human-associated habitat; material: faeces | place: China | collected 2012 | reverse complement strand
GACTGCGCTGCGTCTTGCCGCCAAAGGGCATGAGCAGCGAGAACGAGCCGACCGTTGAGTCAAAGCGCTCGGTGAGACCGCGGCGGGACGCGCTCTTGAGGCTGCCCGCCATATCGCGCAGCGTGCACGGCGCGCAAGCGGACTCCGCCTGCTTCTTTCCCGCTTCCACGCGAATGCTTGCGTGCTTGACTGCGCCGTTCGTGTCGAGGAAGGCGCGCGAAAGGTCGGCGACCGTCTGGCCGCGCCAGTGCATGATCATGCGGGGGCTCTCAGTCACGACGGCCACGCGGTAGGCCTCCAGGTTTTCGGCCTGCGCGGCGGCGATGAACTTCGCCTCATCCTCCGGCGCGACGACGACGGCCATGCGCTCCTGCGATTCGGAGATCGCAAGCTCGGTACCGTCGAGGCCCTCATACTTCTTGCGCACGGCGTCGAGCTCGATCTCGAGGCCGTCGGCCAGCTCGCCGATGGCGACAGACACACCGCCCGCGCCGAAGTCGTTGCAGCGCTTGATGAGGCGGGTGACCTCGCCGTTTCGGAACAAGCGCTGGATCTTGCGCTCTTCGGGCGCGTTGCCCTTCTGGACCTCGCTCGCCATGGTGGTGAGGGACTTCATATCGTGGCTCTTCGACGAACCGGTCGCGCCGCCGATGCCGTCACGGCCCGTGCGGCCGCCGAGCAAGATAACGACGTCGCCCGGGGCGGGACGCTCGCGCACAACGTTCTTGGCGGGCGCCGCGGCGACGACCGCGCCGCACTCAAGGCGTTTGGCAATGTAGCCCTCGTGGTAGAGCTCGGCGACATGGCCCGTGGCAAGGCCGATCTGGTTGCCGTAGGATGAATATCCCGCCGCCGCGGTCTGCGCCAGCTTGCGCTGGGGGAGCTTTCCGGGAAGCGTCTCCGCGAGCGTCTTTCGCGGGTCGCCGCCGCCGGTGACGCGCATCGCCTGATGGACATAAGCGCGGCCGGAGAGCGGGTCGCGGATGCAGCCTCCGATGCAGGTGGCCGCGCCGCCGAAGGGTTCAATTTCGGTGGGGTGGTTGTGGGTCTCGTTTTTGAACATCAGCAGCCAGTCCTGCGCCTCGCCGTCGACCGTGGCGGTGACGTGGATGGAGCAGGCGTTGATCTCCTCGCTCTCGTCGAGCTCTGGCAGCAGGCCGCGCTTTTTGAGGGTCTTTGCGCCGATGGTGGCGATGTCCATGAGGGTCTGGGGGCGCTTGGCTGCCTTTTCCTCGCCGTAGACCTCCACGCGCGCGGCCAGATACCGCTCATAGGCTGCCTGGATCGCGGGATCGTCGATCTCCACGTTGTCGATGTGGGTGGAGAAGGTGGTGTGGCGGCAGTGATCGGACCAGTAAGTGTCCACCACGCGGATCTCGGTGATGGTAGGCTCGCGGCGTTCATCGTCGCGGAAATAGCGCTGCAGGAACGTCAGATCGTCCAGATCCATAGCGAGACCGAGCTCATCACGCAGCGCATCGAGCGCAGCGCTGTCCATCGCGGTGAAGCCCTCCACGGTGCGCACGGTGGTGGGGATGTCATACTCCATGCGCAGCGTCTCCGGCAGCTCCAGAGATGCCTCGCGGCTTTCGACGGGGTTGATGACGTACTGCTTGATCGCGGCGATCTCGGCATCTGTCAGCTTGCCCTCGAGCGCATACACGCGCGCGGTGCGCACGAGCGGACGCTCGCCCTGCGACAGGATCTGCACACACTGTGCGGCGGAATCAGCGCGCTGGTCATACTGACCGGGCAGATACTCCACGGCAAACACCGCGTCGCCCTGCGGCAGCGCGTCCGTCACGATGTCGAGCTGGGGCTCGGACAGCACCGTTTTGACGGTGTAGTCGAACAGCTCCCGGCTGATGCCCTCGAGGTCATAGCGGTTGAACAGGCGCAGCCCCGTCAGGGACTCGATGCCCAGAAATGCCCGCAGATTCTCCAGCAGGGCGCGCGCCTCGTTCGCCAGCGCCGCCTTCTTTTCTACGTATACTCTGTAAACCATGCCTGCGCTCTCTCCCTTCACTGTTCCAGCGCCTTGAGGGCGCGCTGGCCGATGTCATGGCGGTAGAACGCGTTGTCAAACTGCACGCTCTGCACCATCGTGTATGCTTTTTCCACGGCGCTCCTGAGATCCTGCGCCGTTGCGGTCACGCCAAGCACGCGCCCGCCGTTGGTCAGCAGCTTGCCGTCGGTCAGCTTTGCGCCCGCCACATAGGTGTGCGCGGCGGTCTCGGCGGGCATCGTGATGGCAAAGCCCTTTTCATAGTGCTCCGGGTAGCCGTCGGACGCCATGATGACGCAGCAGGCGGCGCCATTGGAGAATTTGACCTCTGTCTCGGCGAGCGTGCCGTTGCGGCAGGCCTGCATGATCGTCAGCAGGTCGCTCTCGAGCAGCGGCAGGACGACCTGCGTCTCGGGGTCGCCGAAGCGGCAGTTGTATTCGATGACCTTCGGGCCGTTCGGCGTCAGCATCAGGCCGAAATACAGGCAGCCGCGGAACGTGCGCCCCTCGGCGTTCATCGCGCGCATGGTGGGCAGAAAGATGGTGTCCATGCACGTGCGGGCGATGTCATCGGTGTAGTAGGGGTTCGGGGCGACGGTGCCCATGCCGCCGGTGTTGAGTCCCTCGTCATGGTCATGCGCCCGCTTGTGATCCATCGAGGACACCATGGGCACGACGGTCTTGCCGTCCGTAAAGGCGAGCACGGAGACCTCCGGTCCGGTGAGAAATTCCTCAATGACCACCTGACTGCCGCTGTTGCCGAAGGCACGGTCGAGCATGATGGTCTCGACCGCTGCGACGGCGGCCGCGCGATCCTCCGCGATGAGCACGCCCTTTCCCAGCGCCAGACCGTCAGCCTTGACGACGACGGGTAGGGGGCAGGTCTTGACGTAGTCCATGGCGGCACCGGCGTCGGTAAACACCTGATACTCCGCCGTCGGGATGCCGTACTTTTTCATCAGATTCTTGGAAAAGACCTTGCTGCCCTCGATGATGGCGGCTTTCGCCTCCGGGCCGAAGCAGGGGATACCGGCGGCCTCCAGCGCGTCCACCGCGCCGAGCACCAGCGGATCGTCCGGTGCGACCACGGCAAAATCAATATCGTGGCTCTTGGCAAAGGCGACCTGCGCGGGGATGTCCTTCGCGCCGATGTCCGCAACGCACACGGCGTCGGCCGCGATGCCGCCGTTTCCGGGCAGGCAGTAGATCGTCTCCACTTCGGGGTTCTCTTTCAGTTTTCTGACGATGGCGTGCTCACGGCCGCCACCGCCGATGACCAGAAGGTTCATGGCGCTCTCCCTCTATCTTCTTAGTATTTTTGTTTGCCGCCGCGCAAATGCCAAGCGGGATCTGTGCGGCGGCAAAAACGGATATGCATGTGATGACTCAGTGGTGGAACAGGCGCGCGCCGGTGAAGGCCAGCACCATGCCGTACTTGTCGGCGGTGGCGATGACGTGGTCGTCGCGGATCGAGCCGCCCGGCTCTGCGATGTAGGTCACGCCGGATTTTCTCGCGCGCTCAACATTGTCGCCGAAGGGGAAGAATGCATCGCTGCCGACGGTGACGCCGGTCTGCGTTGCGATCCACGCCTTCTTTTCCTCGGCGGTCAGCACCTCGGGGCGCACCTTGAAGGTGTTCTGCCACACGCCGTCGGCCAGCACGTCCTCATACTCGTCGGAGGTATAGACGTCGATGGCGTTGTCGCGGTCGGGACGGCGGATGTCGTCCACAAACTGCAGCGCGAGGACCTTCGGATGCTGGCGCAGGTACCAGTTGTCCGCCTTCTGTCCGGCCAGACGCGTGCAGTGGATGCGGCTCTGCTGACCCGCGCCCACGCCGATGGCCTGACCGTCCTTGACGTAGCAGACGGAGTTGGACTGCGTGTACTTGAGCGTGATGAGGGCGACGATCATGTCGATCTTCGCGTTCTCGGGCAGATCCTTGTTCTCCGAGACGATGTTCGTGAGCATGTCCTTATCGATCACGAGGTCGTTGCGCCCCTGCTCGAAGGTGATGCCGAACACGTCCTTGTGCTCCGTCGCGGCGGGCAGATAGTACGGATCGATCTGCACGACGTTGTAGTTGCCCTTTTTCTTGGTTTTCAGGATCTCCAGCGCCTCGTCGGTGTAGCCCGGGGCGATGATGCCATCGGACACCTCATCCTTGAGGTAGCTCGCGGTCGCAGCGTCGCAGGTGTCGGACAGTGCCGCCCAGTCACCGTAGGAGCACAGGCGGTCAACGCCGCGCGCGCGGATGTAGGCGCAGGCGATGGGCGAGAGCTCCGCGGCCGGATCAACGAAGTAGATCTTCTTGTCCACCTCGCTCAGCGGCATGCCGACGGCCGCACCGGCGGGGGACACGTGCTTGAAGCTGGCAGCGGCGGGCAGACCGGTGGCGGCCTTGAGCTCCTTGACGAGCTGCCAGGAGTTGAGCGCGTCGAGCAGGTTGATGTAGCCGGGCTTGCCGTTGAGGACAGCGAACGGCAGGTCAGACCCGTCGCGCATAAAGACCCGGGACGGCTTCTGGTTGGGGTTGCAGCCATATTTCAGTTCCAGCGCATTCATATCGTTACGGCCTCCTTAATCGCCCAGATTTTTGTTGAACAGGCGTACCTCGCCGTTCACGTTTGTGTAAAGGGACACCTTGTTGTCCGCGTTGAGTGCCTGCCAGACTTCCTCCGGCGTCGGCACGGTGACCTCCAGCGGCTCGCCGGCGAAGGTCGGCAGGGGACTGCCGTCGCCCTGATAGGTGCTGATGAAGTATCCCTGTCCGGCGTCGACGCCCTCATAGCAGAAAAACTCGCGCAGGCAGCGCCCGTTTTTGCGCTTGAGGATCGAGAGCTCAAACGATCCGTCGGCATTGAGGATAGCGGAGATGCGCGGCGTCCAGTTCGGGTCATCCGGCTCGTATTCGCGGGTCATGAGCCCCTTGCGGAAGTCGCCGTACCGGCAGACGGTGTCCGTCTGGTCGCCGTTCGTGACCACGAGCGCGCTGCCCATGGTGCGCACGGGGTGGTAGATGATGAGGCTGGGGTCTTCCAGCTTCGCGGGGTCATACGCCTCGGTGCGGATGCCGTCGCCCGTCGTGACAAAGATGCGGTTGCGGCTGTTGGCGCTGCGGCCCATGATGAAATAGTAGACGAGGTCACGGCTGACAAGAATGCCGCGGCCGGGATAGGGATTTTCCCGCAGAAGGGTGAGAAAGTCAAGCATTGCGCTTCTCCTTTACGATTTGTTCCGAGACCAGCTCCGCCGCTCGCGGCAGGAGCTGCCATTCCGCCTGCTCCATGACCCGGCGCTGGAGTGTTTCTGGCGTGTCATCCGGCAGGACATCCACCGCCTTTTGCAGCAGGATGCGTCCGCCGTCCGGGATCTCATTGACAAAATGCACCGTCGCACCCGTGACCTTCACGCCCGTTCGAAGCGCCGCTTCGTGGACCTTCAGACCGTACATCCCCTTGCCGCAGAACGCGGGGATCAGGGAGGGGTGCACATTCAGGATGCGCGACGGCCAGCGCGCGGTGAAGTCCGCGCTCAGGATGGTCAGGAAACCGGCCAGCACGATCAGATCGATCTCGCACTCCGCCAGCAGTGCCGACAGTGCCGTCTCAAAGGCGGCCTGACCGCCGCACTGCTTCGGCGAGACCGTCTGCGCACGGATGCCGGCGTTGGCTGCCCGCGTCAGCGCGTAAGCGCCCTCGTTGGACGAGACCACCAGCGTGATCTCACCGTGGGCAAGCGCGCCTGCCGCCTGTGCGTCGAGCAGCGCCTGCAGATTTGTGCCGCCGCCGGAGACCAGCACGGCGATCTTTGCTTTGTTCATAGTCAGGTCTTCTCCTTTGCCGGCATGCTGTTTCAGCATAGACAGATTTTTTCTTCGCCGGTTACGATCTCGCCGCAGACGTAGGCGTCGATGCCCTCAGCCCTGAGCGCGCCGAGCGCCGCCTCGGCGGTCTCGGGGCTGACAACCACGATCATGCCCACACCCATGTTGAAGGTGTTGAACATGTCATGTTCGTCGATGCCGCCCTTGGCCTGCAGCAGACCGAAGACGGCGGGCGTGCGGATCGCGGCCTTGTCGATCTTGGCGCACAGGCCATCAGGGATGCAGCGCGGGATGTTTTCGTAGAAGCCGCCGCCGGTGATGTGGCTCACGCCGCGCACGTCGGCAGCGGCGATGCAGCGCAGAACTGGCTTGACGTAGATCACGGTCGGGCGCAGCAGCGCCTCGCCCAGCGTCTCGCCAAGCTCGTCATAGTAGCGGTTGAGATCGGTGTTCTCCACGTCGAACACCTTGCGCACGAGCGAATAGCCGTTGGAGTGGAAGCCGGACGAGGGCAGAGCCAGCACCACGTCGCCCGCCGCCATGCGGCCGGAGTCGATGACCTTCGGCTTGTCCACGAGACCGACGGTGAAGCCGGCCAGATCGTAGTCGTCGGCCGCCATCATGCCGGGGTGCTCGGCCGTCTCGCCGCCGATGAGGGCGCAGCCGGCCTGCACGCAGCCCTCGGCAACACCGGAGACGATGGACGCGACCTTTTCGGGTACGTTCTTTCCGATGGCGATGTAGTCGAGGAAAAACAGGGGCTTTGCGCCGCAGCAGATCACGTCGTTGACGCACATGGCCACGCAGTCGATACCGATGGTGTCGTGCTTGCCCATGAGCTCAGCCAGACGCAGCTTCGTGCCGACGCCGTCCGTGCCCGAGACGAGCACGGGCTTGCTCATGCCGGAGACATCGGGGGCGAACAGGCCGCCGAAGCCGCCGATATCCGACACCACGCCGGGGATGTGGGTGCGCTTGACGTCATCACGCATGAGCCTGACGCCTTCGTAACCGGCCGTGATGTCCACACCGGCTGCCGCGTAAGCGGCGGATCGAGAGTTTTCCATGTCGATTATTCCTTTCCGTTCCAGCAGTACGTGCAGACCTTGTCCCGGTCGATGCCGATGGCCTCCAGCACGCCGTCAAGAGATTGGTATCCGAGTGAGTCAAAACCGAATTTTTCGCAGATAGAGCTCAGCAGGCACTTTCCGCGCTCGGTAGAGGCGTCGGCGTACTCGTCGAGATGCTTCTGCCCCTCGTCGCCCTCGAGCTCCTGCACCACGCGCCGCGCCAGCAGCTCCATGTCGGAGTTGCCGCGCGAGAAGTTCAGATACTTGCAGCTGTACATGATGGGCGGGCAGGCAGAGCGCATGTGCACCTCTTTCGCGCCCGACTCGTAGAGGAAATCCACCGTCTCGCGCAGCTGTGTGCCGCGCACGATGGAGTCGTCCACAAACAGCAGCTTTTTCCCCTCGATGAGCTCAGACACGGGGATCTGCTTCATCTTGGCCACCTGATTGCGCACCTCCTGATTGTCCGGGGTGAACGAGCGCGGCCATGTGGGCGTGTACTTGACAAAGGGCCTGGCAAAGGGCTTGCCGCTGCGGTTGGCGTAGCCGATGGCGTGCGGCACGCCGGAATCCGGCACGCCCGCGACGTAGTCCACATCGGGCAGACGACCCTGCGCGAGCTCCTGCCGCGCCATGATATCGCCGTTGTGATAGCGCATGACCTCGACGTTCACGCCCTCGTAATTCGAGTTTGGATAGCCGTAGTACGTCCAGAGGAAGCCGCAGATCTTCATCTCCTTGCCCGCGGGCGAGACGGTCTCGTAGCCGTTTCGCGTCAGCGCCACGATCTCGCGCGGACCGAGCTCGTAGGCATCCTCGTAGCCGAGCTTGTGATAGGCAAACGATTCAAACGAGACGCACAGGCTGCCGTCCGGATGCTTGCCGACCAGAACGGGCAGCCGTCCCAGCTTGTCGCGGGCGGCCAGAATGCCGTCCGGCGTCATCAGCAGGATCGTGATGGAGCCGCGGATCATCTCCTGCGCGTACAAAATGCCCTCCACAAGGTTTTCCTTCATGTTGATGAGGGCGGCGACCAACTCCGAGACGTTGACCTTACCGCTGCTCTGCGCCATGAACTGGTGTCCGTGGTCGGAGAAGTAGGTGTCGATCAGCTCGTCGATATTGTTGATGATGCCCACCGTGCAGATGGCATACAGCCCGAGGTGCGAGCGCACAAGCAGCGGCTGCGGGTCCGTGTCGCTGATGCAGCCGATGCCGACGTAGCCCTTGAACTCGTGCAGGTTGCCCTCAAACTTTGTGCGGAAAGGCGTGTTTTCAATGTTGTGGATCTCACGCACAAACCCGTTTTCGTGCCCGTAGACCACCATTCCGCCCCGGCGTGTGCCGAGGTGGGAGTGATAGTCCGTGCCGAAAAACACATCCAGTCCCACCTCACGGTGGGAAAACGCTCCGAAATATCCGCCCATTACGCAAAAAACAGCTCGGAGAGCGTCATGGGATCCACGTACTGACCATCCTTGTAGACGCGCATATTGCCGCTGGCGACCTCGTCGATGAGCATGACGCTGCCGTCGGGCGCGTAGCCGAACTCGAACTTGATGTCGTAGAGCTCCATGCCCTTTTCCCTCAGGTCGTCGGCGACGATCTTCGTGATCTGCTGGGTCTGCGCCTTCAGATCCTCGTACTGCGCGTCGCTCATCACGCCCAGCGCGACCAGCGCGTCCTTGGTGATCAGCGGATCGCCCTTGGCATCGTCCTTCAGGGTCGTCTCGACATAGTAGGGCAGGTCAGCGCCGGACTCGATGAGGTCACCGTAGCGGCGGATGAACGAGCCGACGGCCTTGCGGCGGCAGATGACCTCCAGACCGTGACCAAAGACCTTGGCAGGGAGGACTTCCATGGTGGTGTTGCTCAGGTCGGCACTGACATAGTGGGTCTTGATGCCGGCGGCATTGATCTTCTCGAAGAAGTAGATGCTCATGCGCAGGTTCACATCGCCCACACCGTCGATGGTCAGGCCCACGGCGTTCTCACCGGGATCGAACACGCCATCCTTACCGGTGCAGTCGTCCTTGAACTTGAGCAGGAAGTTGCCGTTTTCCAGCGCGTAAACATTTTTGGTCTTGCCAGTGTAAACAAGTTCCATGATGATACCTCCAAAATAATTGTTGATCGGGGTTGTGTGGATGTTCTGTTGATCGGGGTTGTGTGGATGTTCGTTGTCCTGAAAAGGGGGGCGCTGCGCCGTCGCTCAGCAGGACAGCTCCGCCTGAAGCCTGGCTTCCTTTGCGGCGATCTGCTGCGCCATCTCGACACGCTGCGCATCGAGCTTTTCGGCCAGCGCCTCGTCGCTGACGGAGAGGATCTGCGCCGCGAGCACAGCGGCGTTTTTCGCGCCGTTGATGGCCACGGTCGCAACCGGGATGCCGCTGGGCATCTGCACGGTAGACAGCAGGGCGTCCAGCCCGTCGACCGCGCCGCCCTTCATGGGGATGCCGATGACCGGCAGGGTGGAGTTGGCGGCGAATGCGCCTGCGAGGTGCGCCGCCATCCCGGCTGCGCAGATGAGCACGCCGAAGCCGTTGGCGCGGGCGTTTTTGGCGAAGTCCGCCGCAGCGACCGGGGAGCGGTGCGCGCTGAGGATGTGCGCCTCGTAGGGGATGCCAAAGGCGTCGAGCTGCTGGCAGGCCGCCTTGACGACCGGCCAATCAGAGTCGCTGCCCATAATGACTGCTACTTTTTTCATGAGATCCTCCTTAAAAAGATGAAATGAAAATAAAAAAAGGGTAAACCCGTTGCCCATGGAGTCCCATGGTCACAGGTTTGCCCAGACGGTCGACAGTTCGTATTACAGCAGGCTCCCATGTGGTGTGCTCCACGTTCCGTCAGTTGCCTGTGCTTTCAATGTGTTCATTATCTCAGACGCGACAGGAAAAGTCAATTCCCGACGCAGCATTTTCCATGGGAGCACGGCACAAAAATTCCGACCGATCGCGGTATTTTTTCGCTGATATGTGAAAAAGTACCGCTTCGCGGCGCGCGCTCGCACACTTGTCCGGCGTGAGCGCACAAGAGCGGCCGGCTCGTGCAGATTTCGGCCGGGCCATGCACTGCGTCCTTGCCGGGGTCGGCGCGGAGACGGGCGCGTACAATGGTTTTGAAAATTCAAGATGTAACGCATATTTTTTGCCGAAGAAGTTGATTTCTTACAGAAATGTGCTATAATTTAACTGGTGTTGTCTACCACCCCCCCGTGGGTAATCAACACGGTGTTCGGTTTCCGGCGGCGTGGAATGCGCCTGCTTCGGACGCCGTGGGTAGAGCTGAGAAGAGAAAGAGATGGGGCGAGAGTGATGGAGACTGTGGTTTCCTATCCGGGCGTGAAAAATTGCACCGCGCAGCGCGCGATGTATATAGAGCGGCCGCGTGTCGCCGAAAAGCGGGCGTATCTTGCCCTCAAGCGCGCGTTCGACATTTCCGGTGCGCTGGTGGGCTTGGCTGTGCTGGCACTGCCGATGTCGGTCATCGCGCTGATCATTGCGCTCGACTCGCCGGGCGATCCGATCTTTCGGCAGGAGCGCTTGGGCAAGGACGGCAAGCCGTTTACTATGTATAAGTTTCGCTCCATGTGCCAAGACGCCGAGCGGGACGGACCGCGCTGGGCGGACGCGGATGATGGGCGCTGTACGCGCTTTGGTGCGTTTTTGCGCCGGACGCGGTTGGATGAGCTGCCGCAGATCTGGAACATCCTCAAGGGCGACATGAGCTTTGTCGGTCCGAGGCCGGAGCGCGCGTGCTTTTACAGGCTGTTTGAGGAATACATCGTCGGCTTTTCCAACCGTCTGGCCGTGACGCCCGGATTGACCGGCTATGCGCAGGTCAACGGCGGCTACGACCTCAAGCCGGAGGAAAAGATCGTGTACGACATGGAGTACATCGAACACAGGTCGGTTTGGATGGATCTGCTCTGTATTCTGAAAACGATCCGCGTGGTTTTTTGCGGAGACGGCGCGCGATGAAGAAAATACATTTGGAGGACGACCCACTGTATGAATGAAAGTCAAAGAACGCATAGACCTGCCGGTGGCACGGAACTGTCGCTGTGGGACGTTGCGAAGATCCTGCTGTCCAAGCTCCACTGGGTGCTGCTGGCGGGCATCGTTGCGGCTGCGCTGGTTTACATGGCGATCAGCGTGTTTGTCACGCCGACCTATGAGTCCCGCGTGAGCTTTTACGTTTACAACAGTACGAATAATACCGCGCAAGGAACGATCAACAACAGCGACCTGCAGGCTGCGGAGAGCCTTGCTACAACCTATTCCAAGATCCTGGAGAGCAATTCCGTCCTGGATTCCGTCCTGACGGATATCCGTGGGGAGACGGCACTGTCGAGAAAAGAACTCAATCGCATGGTGAAGGTCTCCGTCATTTCGGACACGCAGCTGCTGGAGGTGGTGGTGACTTCTACCGACCCAAAGCTTGCTTGCCGGATCGCGGGCGCATTTGCGAAGGTCGCGCCGACAGAGATCATCCGCATCACCAAGGCAGGCGGCGTGGAGGTCGTCGACCAGCCGGAGGTCGCGTCGGAAAAGACTGCGCCGAGAACCGTGTTTGACAGTGCGATCGGCTTTGTGATTGGCGTGATCGTGATCTCGGTCATTCTTGTGCTGCGTATGCTGGCGGATACAACGATCTACCTGCCGGAGGATATTGAATGCGCGGCGAATGTGACGATCCTCGGCATGATACCGGAGATCAACATCACAAATGACGCCTGTGCGGAGTGGGCGCTGACGGAAGGAGGTGCGGTGCTTTACCATGAAAAAGAAAAATGCTCGGAAAACAACGAGGGAAACGGTTCGGGCAAACCGGAAGCGTTTGCTGACCAATGAGTCGCCGTTTGCGATCAAGGAGGCCTATGTAAAGCTGCGCACCAGCCTGTTGTTTTGCATGACGGCGGATAAGGAGCGCCCCTGCTCGACCTTTGCCATCACGAGCGCAAAGCCCTCAGAGGGCAAGAGCCTCACGGCGGCGAACATCGCCATCAGCTACGCCATGCTCGGCAAGCGCGTGCTGCTTGTCGATGCGGATATGCGCAAGCCGACGCAGCGGCGTCTGTGGAAAGTGCGAAGCACTGCCGGCCTGTGTGACTTTTTGGCGAAGATCAGCCGGCTCGAGCTTGTGAAGGTGACGGATCTGCCGCTGTGGATCGTCTGCACCGGTACGATCCCGCCCAACCCGTCCGAGCTGCTCTCGTCCGAGCGGATGAGACGCTTCGTGGCGGAGAGTGCCAAGACCTACGATTATGTGATCATCGACACGCCGCCAATCAACACGGTGGCGGATGCGCAGATCATTTCCACCTATGTGGACGGTGTGGTGCTCGTGACGAAATCCGGTGTGACGACCACGGACGAGCTCAGCGACGCCAAGGACGCCGTGCTGCGCGCAGGCGGGAACCTGTGCGGCGTGGTGCTCAACGACATGAATATGAAGTCCGGAAAATACGCCTATAAGTATAAGTACAAATACGGCGGCAAGTACGGATATAAGTATTCGTATTCCGATCCCTATGAAGCGCAGTAACGGCGGGATCGACCTGTCGCTGGACTATCATGCACACGTCCTGCCCGGCTGTGACCATGGGAGCGACAGGCTTGAGACGTCTTTGCGGCAGCTGGATATGGCGGCTGCGGCCGGCATCCGAACGGTCTGCGCGACGCCGCACTTTTACCCGCACAAGGAATCGGCGGAATCCTTCCTGCGCCGCAGGGAGGAGTGCGCGCAGCTGCTGCGTGCGCATCTGCCGGAACAAGCGCCGCAGATTTGCCTCGGTGCGGAGGTGCTCATCTGCGACGGGATGGAGCGGCTTGAGGGCCTGCACCGTCTGTGCCGCGAGGGCACGAATGAGCTGCTGCTCGAAATGCCGTTTTATGCGTGGCCGGAGTCTATCTGGGACACGCTGTATCAGCTGCTGGATCTGCAGGATATACAAATTATCCTCGCACACGCCGAGCGCTATCCGGCTGCGGACATCGAGCAGCTGGCGCGCGACGGTGTGCCGCTGCAGCTCAATGCCGCGTGCCTGACAAAGCCGCTGCACCGCAAGCGCTATCTCACCTGGATCGAAGGCGGCTGCGTGCGCTATCTCGGCAGCGACATCCATATGCTCGGCAGCGGCTATCAGGATTGGGAGAAATGTGCAAGGCTGCTGGAAAAGAGAGTGCCATGAAACAAGATACTCTGACCGGTGCGGCCGACAAGCAGCCGCTGGTTTCCGTGATCATGCCCGCATACAATGCTGAGAAATACATCGGGGAAGCCATTGCTTCCGTGTGCGCCCAGACGTATAAAAACTGGAATCTGCTGATCCTCGATGACGGTTCTGCTGACCGCACAGTAGAGATCGCAGAGAGCTATGCACAACAGGATGCACGCATTCAGGTCTTGTGCAATCCGCAGAACATGGGTGTTGCACGCACAAGAAACCGAGGCTTTGATCTCGCGCAGGGGGAATGGATCGCGCTGCTTGACAGTGATGATAGGTGGCGTGCGCAGAAGCTGGAAAAACAGCTTGCCGTGGCGAGGAGTTCGGATGCGGATATTGTCTATTGTTCGTATGCGATGATAGATGAAAACGGCTGCCATTTGTCGGATTTCATCGTTCCGGAAACGACGTCCTATCATGCCATGCTCGAGGAAAGTGTGCTCAGCTGTTCCACTGTGCTGATTCGGCGGGATGCTTTACGTGACCATCGTTTTTGTGCGCAGTATTATCACGAGGACTATGCGCTCTGGCTGGAGCTGATGCGTTCCGGCTTCCGGACCTTGGCGAGTAGAGAAACTTTGGCGGACTACCGTGTTGCGAAGGGCTCTCGTTCGAGCGATAAGCTCAAATCTGCCAGATACCGTTGGCGGATCTACCGGGATGTTGAGCGGCTCTCGCTGCCACGATCCGCTTGCGCGTTTTTTTCTTACGCACTCCATGGCGTGCGTAAGCACGGGAGAATCTAACCATGGGAGAGGTGAAGGTTTTGACTGCGCATCAGACGCTCCTGCTGGAGATGCTCAAGGACTTTGACGCCGTGTGCCGTGAGCACCATATATCCTATCAGCTCTTCGCCGGAACGGCGTTGGGCGCCGTTCGTCACCACGGCTTCATCCCGTGGGACGATGATGTGGATGTGATCCTCATGCGCAGCGAATATGACCGCTTGCTTACGGAGGCGGCGGGGGACTTTGATCCTGAGCGCTACTATGTGCAGCGGGAAAACAGCGCGCACTGGCCCATGCAGTTTTCCAAGCTGCGCAGAAACCACACGGCCTGCATCGAAAAATATCATCCGAAAGACCCGCTTGTCCATCAGGGCGTCTACATAGACATTTTTCCGTGCGACAATCTTTCGGATCGGCCGCTGATGCGGCGGCTGCAATTTGCGGCGTCCAAGGCGATCATTGCAAAGGCGCTCTATGCGCGCGGCTATGAGACGGACAGCGCGGCGAAAAAAGTGTTCATGCAGCTTTGCCGCCTGCTGCCGCGCCGGGCGTTGGAAACGCTCTGTATACGCAGAGGAGACGACCGGACCGCGCTGCTTCATTCGTTTCTGGCGGCCGGAAAACGGTTTGAGAAAAACCTGCTCCCGCGTGAGTGGTTGACAGAGTCGGTCGAGTTCCCGTTTGAGGATGGCGTGTTTCCGGTCACGGCGCATTATGACGCGCTGCTGACGCAGCTGTACGGCAACTGGCGTGCGCTTCCGTCTCCGTCGGAGCGCAGGTGTAAGGAGCACGCGGCAATCATCGATCTCGAGCGCTCCTACACGCATTATCTTGCCGCACAGCAGGCAATGCGTATTGATGTCTACACGCGGAGCATCCGCTGACTGCCGGAGGAATGTATGGATAGAGTAGAGGTTGTCTGCGTCACCATGGGGCAGAAAGACTTAACGATCGCGGATAAAATGCACATTACCGGCGATGCCGTGTTTGGAAATCAGGCCGACGGATACCGCAAAGAGACACAGTTAAACGCTGGGCGCACGTTGCGCATGATCACCACGGACACGCGGGGCGTCGGCGTCAACCGCAACATTGCGCTGCTGCACGCTGCCGGAGATATCCTGCTTTTTGCCGACGATGATATCTGCTATGCCGACGGTTATGCCGATGGTGTGCGCCGCGCCTATGCGCAGCATCCGGATGCGGATATGATCCTTTTTTCCCTGGACATTACGCAGGGCGGGCGTGTGATCCGCCAGGTCAAAAACCGCGATGGTCGTCTGCGTTTTCATCGCGCTCTGCGGTATGGGACGTGCGTTTGCTCTATCCGCCGTGACAGCCAGCGCCGTGCGAACATTTGGTTTTCCACGATCTTCGGCGGCGGCACGAACTATGCCCACGGGGAGGACACGCTGTTTTTGTGTGACGCGTTTCGTCGAGGGCTTCGGGTGTATACGAGCAGCTTCTGCCTCGGCACCTGTGCCAAGGACGCGTCCACCTGTTTTCACGGCTTTGATGAAAAGTATTTTTACGATCAGGGCGTTTTGTATCGGGCGGCATTCGGTGCGGCTGCAGTGCCGCTGTGCCTGCGCTTTTGCCTGAAGCGGTACGGTGCATACCGGGAAGAGATGACCTTTTCCCAAGCTTTGCGGGCAATGCGCCGGGGTACCAGGGAAACGCCAAGAGAAAGAAACCCATAACGTTTCTGATGTTTTGGTTCGATCGATTCAAATGCAAGGGGGGGGAAACCGTTTGAAACAAGAAAATCAACCGGTCAAAAAAGCATCTGGTGGTGGTGTAAAACCGCTGCCGATCGTGATCACAGTGATCGCTGTGATCGCGCTTGCCGTTCTCGTTGTGGTGCTGGTTCGCGGCCATAAGCCTGCGGACACGCTCACACCGCTGCAGAGCGCAGAGCCAATACCCGTATCCGCGGATGCAAAGCTGTCCACTCCGGTCGGAGACCTTGTGCTGCCGCAGGAGTTGGCAGCGGTCTGCCGGATCGCGGATGTCTCTGCGGATGGGCAGTATGCCGTGCGCGTATCTGCACCGGTTGGAACGGATGACGTGCTGCTGTTTGTGCTGTCCGTTGGCGAAAACGGGAGCGGTTATGCTCTTGGCAGTGCACCGGATGCATCCGGTGCGCAGACGGCCATCTGGCTGGATATCCACGAGATCCCGAAAGACGCTACGTGGACGGCGGACGAATACGCTCATATCAATGCACTGCAGAGTTTCGTCAATGATCTCATCGAGCAGATCAACCATCTGGAAGGCTTTCAGGGAGGTGCGGGATGACTATCCCAAAGTTAAAGCGCAGACTCGGTGCTTTGCTGTATCATACGGTTGCGAAGCACTTACCGCCTTCCTATAGCAGCTTAAAGCTTGGCCAGACGGCTTTACGCCGGTTTTGCGGAAGATGGATGCTGGCCGATTGTGGAAAACGGGTAAATATTGAGAAAAATGCTACCTTTTCTGCAAAAGTGACTCTTGGTGACGATTCCGGAATCGGCATCAATGCCAAAATTTATGGTACTTGTCACATTGGCCGCTGTGTGATGATGGGGACGGATGTCACGATTATCACAAGAAATCACTGTTTTGAGCGGACGGATGTTCCTATGGTGGAACAGGGGTTTGAAGCCGAGTTGCCTGTCTGTATCGGAGACGATGTTTGGATCGGAGACCGTGTTTTGATTTTGCCGGGCGTACACATCGGAAATGGCTGCATCATTGCGGCGGGCGCGGTCGTGACAAAGGATGTCCCGGACTATGCGATCGCTGCAGGAGTGCCTGCTCAGGTGATCCGTATGCGTAAGCAATGCGGCGTCGAGGTGCAATAGAAGAAATGAGGTGAGTACCATCGAAGTTTCCTTGTGGATCCTGCTCGGCATCGGGTTTGCCGGCAGCGCCGCACGGCTTGTTCTCATGCGGGATCGGCTAAACATGGCATGGTATGTGGCGATCCCTTTGGCAATTTTTCATACCGTTTTCGGCGTGCTGACGGTGAAGGTATTCGCCTTTCTTGAAACCGGATTTGACAAAGCCACCCTCGGCAACATGAGCCTGTTTGGCGGAGTGTTCTTTATGCCGGTGGCTTACTGGCTCGGTGCAAAGCTTTTCAAGCGGCCGATGAAAGAGACCTTTGATGTCTTTACGCCTTGCATGATCTTTACAGTCATGTGCGCCCGCATCAACTGCATCCTTTCCGGGTGCTGCACCGGCCTGATCATACCAGGAACGCAGCTGCGCTGTCCAACAAGGGAGCTGGAGCTGGTGTATTACATCGTGATGCTGATCCTGCTCATTCCCCGTGTGAAAAAGGATGAAAACCCCGGCACCTGTTACCCACTCTACATGGCAAGCTATGGTGCGTTCCGGTTTGTTATCGAGTTCTTTCGGACATCGAGCTCGGGGATGCTGTTTCATCTGTCCCATATCTGGGCCGCGCTTGCATTTGCGGCAGGACTCAGTGTTTACATAGAGGTCAATAATAGAAATCACAGAGTGAAGAAAGGAAAGAAGGTAGGAAGGAAATGAAAAATATGTATCGGCGCTTCCTTTCCCTTGTGCTGTGTATGTGCATGGTGTTCGTGTTGCTTCCCAACATCGCCATGCCTGCGTATGCGGCAAACAGCGGCACCGTTATCGGGCTGGCTGACGAGAGCATCGGCCTGAGCTTCTCCGGCGACGCGGACAACGCGTGGTCCGCCAGCAGCACGCAGATCATCGGTAAGGCTCGGTCTACGTCTGGGTCAGGCTGCGGCGGTGGCAGTAACTATCGTTCTACGCTGACCATCACCAACAAGAAGACCACAAAGGCGACGCTGTCCTTTGACTATACCGTCGTGGTAAGCGAAGGTACGATTCTGGTGAACAACACCACGACCACCGCAAACGGCAGCTTCAGCATGGAGCTTGCAGCCGGCGGCACCGTTGAGGTGGAGATCGAATCCGGCAGCACCAGCGCCGACACCAAGATCACCATGACCAACGTGAAGCTGGTGGCCGATGTGAGTGCCACCGTGACCTTCCAGCCCGCCGAAAATGGCTCCTATACCGTGGACGGGAAGACCATCACCGAGGCCTACACCAATACCCAGAGCTCCATGACCGCCTATCAGGTGGAGGCGACCCCGGCGGAGGGCTACCGCTTCAAGGGGTGGTACGATGTGGCCAGCGGAAAGTGCATCAGCACCGATGCCAAGACCGCTCTGAACTTTGACAGTGACCGTACCATCACGGCGCGGTTCGTCAGCAAGGAGCTGGCGCTCTTTGAGGCCGGCGGTCAGGTGTTTGACGACCTGAACGACGCGATCGCGGAGGCGCAGAAGAACCTGCCCGCTATCATCACACTCGCCGAGAGCGGTAAGATCACGGGGAACTATACCATCCCCAGCAAGGTCACCCTGCTGATCCCCTTCGACGAGGCCAAGACCTGCTATACCAGTACCCCGACAGCCATCACCTCTACCCCGGCCGCTAAGCCCTTCCGGACGCTGACCATGGCGGCGGGCAGCTCCCTCACCCTTGCAAACGGGGCGGCCATCAGCATCGGTGGCCAGTATTATGCCGCCTCCGGCGGTCAGCAGGGTCGCATCGTCGGGCCTTACGGCTACATCAAAATGGAGTCCGGCAGCGCCATCACCGTGCAGTCTGGCGCAAGCCTGTACGCATGGGGCTTCATCTCCGGCAGCGGCGCCGTCACCGTGGAGTCCGGCGGTTCTGTCTACGAATGGTACCAGATTCTGGACTTCCGCGGCGGCTCGGCATCTTCTGAAATGGGCAACAAGGTGTTCCCCTTTAGCCAGTACGCCGTGCAGAATGTGGAGGTACCCCTGACCCTGCACGCCGGCGCCAGCGAGACGGTGTATACTGCGGTATACGCCATGAGGAAGATCAACCCCACCTCCATTCCCTTTATCGGGGACAAAGGCATGTTCAAAATCGTCTCCGGCACTCTGACCAAGGCGTATGACGGCGCCACCGACCGCATCATCTACACCATCAACGGTGAGGCAGAGCTCAACAGCCTGAACCTGAAGCTGGCAGGCATGAGCGTCAGCTCCAGCAGCTATGTTCTGCCGCTGACCAACAACATGACCATAAATCTGAACACCGGCAGCAAGCTGACTATCAACCAGACGGCGGCGCTGCTGCCCGGCGTGGAGACCATCATCGCCAAGGACGCCGAGCTGGTGGTGTCCAGCGGCAAGAGCATCTACATCTATGACCGTGACGAGTGGGGCGGCTACTGCGGCGCCGGTGATGTACAGTACATGTCGGTAGTCGTTGCCCCCGGACGGACAGGTAAGCGTGCGCCTCTAGCGGATGTAAAGGTGGACGTCAACGGTACACTGACCGCCATCGGCGGCATCTATACCACCGCCAGCGGCGCGGATATCTGCTCCAGCGCCGGTACCGGCGCCTACAACCAGAAGGGTACCCCCGGAACGGAGACCAAGACGTATCAGTACACGCAGAAGGGCAGCGTGACGGCACATGAGATCCCCATCACACCCGCAAAGCTGCACAACGCTGACGGCACCTACTTTGAGACTGCGAAGGCTCAGACCGGCAATACCATCGACTATGTCCGAGGCACATGGGGCGGAAAGCCTTGCGCGCATGAGAGTAAGGAGCTTCGCGGCGCGAAGGATGCCACCTGCACCACGACCGGCTATACTGGCGACACCTACTGCAAGGATTGTAACGAAAAGATCGCAGACGGCAAGGTCATTCCCGCGCTTGGCCACGCTTGGGACAATGGTGTGATCACGACCGCTCCGACTTGTGAAAACGCCGGTGTCAAGACGTTTACCTGCACGCGCTGCAATGAGACAAAAACAGAGGCCATCAGCGCGACCGGCCACACGCCTGTTCAGATCCCCGAAAAACCGGCCACCTGCACCGAGCCCGGCCATAAGGCCGGCACGAAGTGCTCTGTTTGCGGTGCGATCCTCTCCGGCTTGGAAGAAATTCCCGCCAAGGGGCACGCCGTGGTCGTTGACCCGGCAGTCGAGCCGACCTGCACCGAGCCCGGTAAGACGGAGGGCAAGCACTGCTCCGTCTGCGGCGAGGTCATCGTTGCGCAGGAAGTGATCCCTGCTAAGGGGCACACCGTGGTCGTTGACCCCGCAGTCGATCCCACCTGCACCGAGCCCGGTAAGACGGAGGGCAAGCACTGCTCTGTCTGCAACGAGGTCATCGTTGCGCAGAAAGTGATCCCTGCCAAGGGACACACCGTGGTCATTGACCCCGCAGTCGAGCCGACCTGCACCGAGCCCGGCAAGACGGAGGGCAAGCACTGCTCCGTCTGCAACGAGGTCATCGTCGCGCAGGAAATCATCCCTGCAATCGGCCACAAGCCGGTTATCCGTGATGCCAAAGGTGCTACGCTCACAGAAGAAGGCTATACCGGTGATACTTACTGCAGTGTTTGCAATGAGCTTCTGAAAAAGGGTGAAGTCATTCCCAAATCCGGCGCTGTGATCACTTGGGTCGTTAACGGTACGCAAACCACTCAAGTGTATGAGAAGGGGAAAACACCGACCTTCCCGGGCACGCCCGAAAAACCCGAAACTGCGCGTTATCGCTATGTGTTTGCGGGTTGGGATCAGGAGATCGTTCCCGTTACTTCCGATGCGACATATACCGCACAGTTTACCCAGGTTGGCAAAAACGGTCTGTGCGTCGAGGGAGCGGATACCTACTGGATCGCCAACGGCGAGAATGTTGCATTCCCCGGTCTGATCCGCATCAATGTCGGCAGCGAGGCACAGCCGCATTATCACTATTACTACTTTGGCGAAGACGGTAAGGCGGTAAAAGACGGCAACTATAAGGTGGACAAGAATAACGACCTGCCGCTGCCGGCTTACCAGTATTGCTTTGATGCCGATGGCGTCATCATTCATGACGACGATACATCCAAAAACGGCATTTGCCCGGGCGATGGCTCGAAGTACTACTATGTTGACGGCGTGAAGGTTGGCGAAGGTCTGATTTGTGTTGATGGCGCTTTCTACTATGCGCGCACATCCAACGGCGAAATCGTTCGTGACCGCGATTACTGGATCGCAAAGACGAATGGTTATCCGATCGAGGTGCGGACTTATCATTTCGATGCCGATGGCAAGATGGTGATCGACGGGTTCGTGGACATCAATGGCGGTACTTACTACTTTGTTAAGGGCGAGTGCGCAAAAGGCTTGACGAAGATCGGTGAGGACTACTACTTCTTCAACGCCGCCAGCGGCCTGATGTACAAGGACGCAAATATGTGGGTGCCCGCCAATGATTACGGCGTCGAGCCCGGAATGCATTACTTTGATGCAGAGGGCAAGATGTTCGTTCCCAACGTGGAAACCGGCGTCAAGAAGATCGTTGCCGAAAACGGCAAGCTGTACTTCACCATTGACGGCGTGAAGATGGCCAACGGTCTGTATGAGCTGGACGGTGCGTACTACTTTGCACGGTACGATGGTACGCTCGTGACCAATGGCTCTGCATATGTGGAGACCACGGAGCTGAGCGGCAACGGCTGGTACGGCTTCGGCGCGGACGGCAAGCTCATCATGACCGGCTTCGTGACCGGCAACGGAAAGACCTACTACTACGCCGACGGCGTGCGTGCCAAGGGCTTGACGAAGATCGGCGAGGACTACTACTTCTTCAACGCCGGCAGCGGCATGATGTACAAGGACGCCACCATGTGGGTGCCCGCCAACAGCTACGGCGTCGAGCCCGGAATGCATTACTTTGGTGCAGACGGCAAGATGGCGCAGACCGCCGGTTGATCCATTCTGCAAGTATCTGCCCACGGCTCCTGCCTTTTGCAGAGCTGTGGGTGGATACTTGAATATAGAAAGAACGAAAGGCACATCCATTCTTGGAGGAAAGGGAGGACTATGAAGAAACTAAAGTCACGGTTGCTGTCGATCCTTATGGCGACAGTCATGCTCTTCGGGCTACTTCCGCTTGCCGCTTTTGCGGAAAACAATGGAGCAGCAGGTATGCAGTACAGTGATTTTCTCGCATCCCTGACTGTTTTGGAGGAATATGCTGACGTGTATGCGCGTGAGCATTCCGGAGAAGACGCAACGGCGCTTGTCATCAATTACATCCGTACCGGCGTGGAAAAGTATACGTCCGGTGCATGGACGGCGTTCTGCGGACCGGAGAATACGAACTTTTCGGGCTATGTCGCCGAACAGGATACTGCCAATTCTACAACTGCGGGTAGTTTGCGCAGCCTGAATGAATTTAAGCTTCCCAACGGGGATGCGGTCGATTTTGCGCATATGTTCGGTGCAATGGACATGGCCTACCACACAGGCAACCAGAGTACCGCTGACCTCGGCAGCTGGGCCGGCGACATCTGTGACCTGCTCCAGCTTACGACCAATGCCGGTGTGACCGGTACGGTCGAGGAGATGGCAGAAGAGATCCGTACGAACAACGACAAGTATTTTCTCCATGATGTACCGGATGCACATTCGTTCGGCATCCTGGATTTGTACGGCGATTTGGATGCCTTTTATATCCTTAAGAAAATCGGAAACGGCGCGACGATCAGCACGGTCATGAAAAACTATTTCACCACCAACCTGACGGATACTGTGCGCGCAAAATTCTTCCTCGATAACCGATTTGCCGGCGCTGCGACGAAGGATGATATCCGTGCTTGCGTTTACGATACCTACTACGGAAACGAAGGCATTCGTACACTTGAGGGCAGCTATCTGCCGGATGGTGTCAATGCTGACCTTCGCCGTGCTTGCTGCTATGCGTTTGCTGACTATCTTTATGAGACAGCAAAGGCACAGATCGAGAATGATTACTACAAAGTTTTTTCCAGCCATACCTCTATGCTTGCTCCCGGTGTAAAGCAAGAGATCAAGATGGCGGTGACGCGGGACGATAAGCAGATCGTTTACTATCTTGCAACGGCTGACATTACGCGCAGCGACGTTAGCGTTCACGCAAACTATAATGATAACGACGGCTCCGTCTGGAAAATGGCGCGCCTGTCGGATCAGATGAAGGCGGCTGAGAAAAAGCACTCCGATCCGGATGATACCCAGCACTACGTTCCAAATTACAGCGCCGTGGCCGGCATCAATGCAGACTTCTATAACATGAGCAACGGAGCGCCCTCCGGTGCTTTGGTGATGGAGGGCGTGGAGTATCACGGCGCCGGCAATGCCAACTTCTTTGCCGTTCTCAAGGATGGAACGCCCATCATCGGCAGCAGTGCGGAATGGAATGCACACAAGGGCGAGATCCAGGAGGCTGTTGGCGGCTCCATCTGGCTTGTCCGCGACGGGAAAGTCGTTGTAAATGCGACGGATACATACTATAAAGACCGCGCATCTCGTTCCTGCGTCGGAATCACTTATGACGGGCAGGTCGTCCTGATGGCGCTTGACGGACGTCAGGAGCCGTTCTCTGCCGGTGGCAGCGCCATTGAAATTGCGCACATCATGCAGGATGCGGGCTGTGTTGCCGCGATCAATCTGGACGGCGGCGGTTCGACTACCTATGCGGCGAAGGGCGAGGGGTCGGAGTCTATCTCCGTTGTCAACCGGCCCTCGGATGGTTATGAACGCTCTGTCAGCTCGACGCTTTTTGTTGTGTCGACCGCAAAACCGTCGAATGTGTTTGACCATGCGATCGTTTCTGCGGATTATGACTATCTGACGATTGGCAGCGCGCTGCCGATTCAGGTATCCGGCGTTACGTCTACCGGCGGCGCGATCGCGCTTCCGGAGGGGACGACGCTGCAGGTGTCGGACGATAGCGTCGGTACGCTGAGCGGTAATGTCTTTACGGCATCTGCGCTCGGTGACGTACAGGTTCGCCTTGTCGCGGCGGACGGCACCGTGCTCGGTGTGAAGAGCCTGCATGTCGTCGAGCCGACGGAAGTGAAATTCAGCAAAGACACCTTGAATGTGATCTACGGCAAAACTGCACAGCTTCCGCTCGAGGCAACCTATAACGGAAATCCCGTGAAAATCAACCCCAATGATGTGCAGTTCGGTTTTCTGAAGATCTCGCTGCAGTCTATCGGTGAGTTGGAGGGCGGAAGTGTCAACACCACGAAGACGGAACTGGTGTTTGACTACCCCGAGGCGGGGACGATCTCTGGCTTTGACTTTACGCCAAACGCTGAGGGCAAGCTGCGCACGCTGACGATCGGTGCAGTCCAGAAAAGTAAGCTGCCTGAATTTCAGGCAACGATCAATCAGGAATTTGCCAGAGTGTACCAGATAGCTAAGGCCAACGGCTACTCGGATGAAGAGGCCGCGATCCAGGCGCAGACTGCGGCGGTCAACAAGGCGCTTGAGACTGCAGCAAAGATCACGGTCTATATGTATAGCGACGATGAGGCAAACTTTGATTTTGCGCAGGCGACCGGTGGAAGCGGGGTGCTTGCATGGCGTCGAGATGTTTCCAACGCCAACTATCAAAACGATGAGCAGACTTACTATCAGATCGATCCCGACGGCGGAATGGATGCCAGCTATACTTTCGCGGTGGATATGTCCAAGATGCCGATCCCGGAAAAACTCACGACACTTTTGTATATGCTTCCCGGTGGTGATCAGGAGGGACGCACGGCGTGGGACTTCCTGCTGCAGCTTGCCGAGCGTATCAGCCCGCTGACAACGGTCACAATCACGTTGACTGCACCGCAGGGCGTAACGATCGATACGTCGAATCTGCGCCTTGCAAATGAGTACTTTACCTTGACATCTGCGGAGGTAAAGGACAATACGCTCACGGTCGTGTGTAACTTTATTCAGCAGGGAGAACCCATTAACCCCGCAACTGCGAATCCGCTGTGCGTGCTCAGCGGCTTGAAGCTGATCGCAACTGATGAGGCGGCATGGGATGAAAACGGCCTGCTCAACTGCCAAATCAGCGGCAGCCTCAGTTATGACATCTATGCCCACTTCCATGTGCTCAAAACGTTGGCACAGCAGGAAGAGTATCAGGTTAAGTACGGTCTGTATCCCTATGACAACAGTGAGAACATCAACGGTGACTACGGCGCACATTTCTTCGAGACGGTCACTGACTTTACCGACAGCTTCCGCCTGCAGAAAAACGCAAAGGAAGGCTGGCTCAGAGAGAACGGCACATGGTGCTATTATCAGGACGGCGCAAGAGTTGTCGGTGTGCAGCAGCTGCCGAGCTATGAGTCGGAGGAGAGCGGACAGTTCTGGTTCGACTTTGACAGCGAGGGCAAGCTGAAAGGAAAACTGACGGGCATTTTCGAAAAGGACGGCGCGTCTTACTATGCGCGCGCCGGCGTGCTCGTTTCCGGCTGGCAGTCGATCGCTGATGAGACCGGAACGTCCTATTTCTACTACTTCGATAAGCAGGATTACAAGATGTATACCGGCGTTCGTACCGTTGATACGCTGACCTACACCTTTGACGATCAAGGCAGACTGATCCGCGGTGCGTTCCGCAAGACTGAGAACGGTACGAAGTACTATGTTGCCGGGGAATCTTGGTTCCGCCGCTTTGTGACGCTTGAGGAAGGGACGTATTGGCTGGATGAGAAGGGATACGTTGCCTATGGAAATGCCCATACCGTGACGACCAATGTCAAGGACATCACGTGGTATCACTTTGATGAAGAGACCGGCCTGCTGACCGGACTTTGCAATGGTTTTATTGATTACCAAGGCGAAAAATACTATTGCGACGAAAACGGCAAGGTATTCTATGGCGCGATCAAAGTGGACGACGGCATTATCTTCACTGCGACACGCGGCAAAGTCTATGTGAACATGAGCTGCTACATCGACCAGACTACAGCGTGCAGAGGATGCACGTTGGAAAACGGCAAATACTGGTGCGATGAAAACGGCTATCTTGTCAGTGACGGCTTCGTCGATATCGATGGGGTCACCTACTACTTCACGGACTATGCCCGTGCCAAGGGCTTGACGAAGATCGGCGAGGACTACTACTTCTTCAACGCCGGCAGCGGCATGATGTACAAGGACGCCAATATGTGGGTGCCCGCCAACAGCTACGGCGTCGATCCCGGAATGCATTACTTTGATGCAGAGGGCAGGATGACCGGCAAGTAAACAAACATGATCCGTGTGCGGGGCCTCAGACAGGCTGATCGGCCCCGCACATATTTTCGTATGACTGAAAAAGAGGAATGGTATGAGGTTTCCAAACAACGTGAGACAGTGTGACCATCGAGCAGGTGTGGAGGGGAACAGTGGAATTTAGTGTGATTGTTCCTGCCTATAATTCGATCCAATTTTTACACAGATGCATTTCTTCGGTGCGGGCACAGAGCGTAACCGACTGGGAGCTAATCGTTGTGGATGACGGTTCTACGGATGGCAGCGCGGCGCTTTTGGATGCTTACGCGAAAGAGGATCCGAGAATTCGAGTGATTCATCAGAAGAACAACGGTCAATTTTTTGCCCGAAGAAGGGGCATCGATGCTGCGCAAGGTGACTATCTTGTTTTCCTGGACAGTGATGATGCGTGGATGCCTGACTGTCTGCAGACGCTTCATGCTGTGATCAAAAATCATGCGCCGGATATGATCCTCTACACAGGACGGGTGATCCGTGAGGGGCCTGGCGGCGCGCAGATGATCGGTCATGTTTTCGAGCATGAGCAATGGCTTGCCGTTTCGCAAATGAAAGAAATGCTCATTTCCGGGGATGAATTGAATTCGCTGTGGCTGAAGGCCTTTCGGCGGGAACTGTTTTTTGGTGACGATACAGATTATTCATCTCTTGCGGGGGTGCATTGCGGTGAGGATAAGGTGCAGCTATTTTACCCCTTGACACAGGCGGCAAATATCTTATATATTCCCAATTGCCTGTACAGCTATTATTACCGCGCAGACAGCACAGTACACAGCTTTGACGTGCGGGATATTTCAAGAAAGCTCTCCCAGGAAATGTTTTCCGTGCTTTCTCTCTACATGGAGCGGTGGGGTATGAACGACCGGAGCCATCAACAGCTGCTTGCGCTGTATCAGCTCAGGATGTATCTGAGCGTATACTTTGGCGTTCGCAAAAGCTGCGCGACGGCGCGTGAACGGCAGATACTCCGCAAGTACCCGTGGGGCGGGATCGAAAAACAGTGGCGTCCATACTACAGGGAGATTCGGTGTCGGCTCAGCGTTTGCGAGCGCATCAAGCTGCTTGCTGCAGCCTTGCGGTTGTGACGGCAGCGCCGGAAATCTCGAACTGAGGAAGCGAAACATGAAACGAATTCTGATCGTAAATAACAATATGCATATCGGCGGTGTGCAAAAAGCGCTGCTGAACCTGCTGCAGACACTGCATGCCGACTATGATATTACGCTGCTTTTGTTTTATCGCGGCGGCGTGCTGCTCAACGAAGTGCCTTCGGATGTCCGCGTGTGTGCTGCAGACGGTGCGTTTCGCTATTTTGGCATGACGAAAAACGATGTATCGACGGTTCGAGACCGGCTGCTGCGCACGTTTTGGGCAGGTACGACGCGCGTGCTTGGAATGCCCATCAGCACACGGCTCGCCTGTTTGCTGCAAACGCGCATACAGGGGTTTGATGCCGCAATTTCTTTTTTGCATAGTGGAGCGCCGCACGTGGTCTATGGCGGGTGCAATGAGTTCGTACTCAATTGTGTGGAAGCGAAAAAGAAGATCACGTTTCTTCATTGTGATTATGAGCAAATCCACGCTGCATCGGAGTATAACGCTGAGCTTTACCGGCGCTTTGATGAAATTGTTGCGTGTTCCAATGGCTGCAGACGCGCGTTTTTGAATGCGCATCCGCAGCTTACAGGCAAAACGTGCGTTATTCCGAATTTTCAGAATGATGCGGCGATTGTTCGCTTGGCAAAAGCGCAGCCGGTCAATTTGGACCATGGACGGCTGAATGTTCTGACTGTCGCCAGATTCGGGCGCGAAAAGGGAATCCTGCGCGCGCTGCATGCAGTGGCCGCACTGGGGGCACTGCGCGGCGGGCTGCGTTACTATCTCATCGGAGACGGTCTGGAGTATGCCGAGGCGCAAAAGGTCATAACAGAGCTGGGGCTTGACGATACAGTCGTTTTGCTTGGCGCGATGGAAAATCCATACGGCTATATGCGGGCGGCGGATGTGCTCCTGATCCCATCTTTTTCAGAGGCTGCACCGATGGTTATACATGAGTCCGCTTTGCTTGGTACACCGATTTTAACGACCGAGACCTCATCTGCGGTCGAGATGGTGAAAGACACGGGCTTTGGCTGGGTGTGCCCCAACACGCAAGCGGGTATCACGCAGGGGCTGCGGCGACTGCTGGATGCACCGCAGATGCTGCGGACGCAGCGCGAGGCGCTTGACGGAGTTACGTTTGATGTGACAGAGGCAAGACGCAAATTTTCGGAGTTGATCAACGGTTATGAACAAGACACAACTTGATCACGGCGGTGTTGTAAGGACGGGCATTGGCGGTGCCGGTACGCTGTTTGGCTGCCTTTTGATCGCGCTGCTGCTCTGCATTGTGCAGATCAGCGGGAGCAAAATGCTGATTGCTGCCTGCTTGGCTGCCTTTCTGGCCTTTCATTTTTGGTCATGTTTTCAAAATGACGCTATGTGCGTGCTGCTGTTTTTTCTCCCATGGAGTCCGCTTTTGCGGATGGACCGCAGCAGCATCTCGTTATTTACCATTGCCTTGCTTGTGACATGCTTGTATTATTGGCAGAGAGACGGTTTTCGCCTGTCGCTGTATCAGATCTTGGTGACGGCATTTCTCGCGGTCACGACGCTGATCGCGAAGGCGATCCAGTCAAACCCCATTCAGAATCATTATCTGTTCTTTTTCATGATGCTTCTGCTGTTTCCTTGCGTGGCAAAGGGGCTTCGCGGCGCAGCCAATTTTTCGAGACTGACATTGTTTTTTTCCTGCGGCATCATTATGGCCGCGCTTTCCGCCCGGCAGATCGCGGCGTACCCGAACATTTCTCAGTACATCAAAGTGGATTCCTATCTGAAGATCACGCGGCTTTCCGGCTATTATCGTGATCCAAACTTCTATTCTGCGCATATTACCGCCTGCCTCGCCGGCGTCCAGCTGCTTATGAGCAGGGAACGGCAGCGCAGTCGGCAGATCGTCTGGCTCGGCGTTATGATGGTTCTTGTCTACTGTGGGCTGCTCTCAGCCTCGAAATCTTTCGTGGTCGTCTTGGCCTGCCTGTTTCTTGTCTGGGTTCCGGTCCTGCTCACCGGAGGTCATGTGAAAAGAGGCATCGCCATCCTTGCAGGCGTTGCGTGCGCAGCAGCGGTCATGCTTTTGTCCGCAGCGGTTCAGGACCTGCTGCGTATGGTGATGTCCCGCTTTTCGTATGCGGCCAACGTTTCGGATCTGACGACGCACCGGTCGGAAATATGGCGGATGTATCTGCATGACCTTAGCTACGATCCCGTGCTAATGCTGCTCGGTTCCGGCTTTACCAGCGTCACGCTCGAAGCGAAGGCGTCGCATAATACCATCATTCAGGGCGTGTTCCAGTTTGGCCTGATCGGGCTTCCGGTGCTGTGTACGTGGCTGGTAATGACGCTCAAGCGAGCAAGCGGCAGGAGCGGTTGCCGGAAAAATGCCTTTTTGCTCATGTGTGTTGGTGTTGTGCTGCCGTGGATGGCGCTGGATATTTTGTTTTTTGATGAATTTTTCCTACTGCCTGTCTATGCAGTGATCGGCGCCGGCTATGCGGCGTCGGGTAGTGAACAGATCGACGGAAATGTTGTGAACTCTGCGGAAAGGGCGAGGTGAACGTATGCAGATCATTTATGAACTGTCCTGGCTATGGACGCTGCTGGGCATTGCGCTCGCGGCAGCGGCGGTCTGCGTGGCCGCCGCCGCGCTGATCGCGCGGGCATCGCAGAAACGCTTGGGGAAGAAAACGGCCGTGCTGATCGGCGTCGCGGCATTCGCACTTGCCGTTGTGGTCGTCATTCTGCTTGCCCGCACGGCGATGCCGCTTTGAACGAAAGGGAGACATACCATGCCGCTGCAGATCGTCAGAAACGACATTACACATATGCAGGTCGATGCCATCGTCAACGCCGCAAACGCCTCGCTCTCGGACGGCGGCGGTGGGGTAGACGGCGGCATCCACCGCGCCGCCGGTCCGGAGCTGCTGGCAGAGTGCAAAGCGCTCGGCGGCTGCGCGACTGGGCACGCGAAGCTCACGAAGGGCTATGCGCTGCCGTGCCGGTACGTCATCCACACGGTCGAGCCGCGCTGGTGCGGCGGCGCGCACGGAGAGCGAGAGCTGCTCGCTGCCTGCTACCGGTCGTCGCTTGCGCTCGCGCTGGAGCACGGCTGTGCGTCGGTCGCGTTTCCGCTCATCGCCTCCGGTGTCTACGGATTTCCGAAGGATCTGGCGCTCAGGACGGCGATCGACACTATCGGCGATTTCCTGCTTGCGCACGATATGACCGTCTACCTCGTCATTTTTGACCGCAAGGCGTATCAGATCGGCAGCAAGCTGTTTGCGGACATCACGGCATATATTGACGACCGCTATGCCGCGGCGCATGCGGATGAGCGCGGTGCACGTCAGCGCCGCATGGAGGCGTATCCGGTCTGCGGCGCATCCGTGTGCATGCAGGCGGATGCAGCGCCGGCGCCGCGCGCCGTCGGAGTGCAGCACCCAGGCGCGCTCAAAGACGCACTCGAGCAGCTCGACGAGAGCTTTTCCGAGATGCTCCTGCGCAAGATCGACGAGCGCGGCATGACGGACGCGCAGTGCTACAAAAAGGCGAACATCGACCGCAAACTCTTTTCGAAGATCCGCTCGGACAAGGGTTATAAGCCTTCCAAGCCGACGGTCATCGCCTTTGCCATCGCTCTGGAGCTGCCGCTTAATGAGCTGCAGGATATGCTTCGCAAGGCGGGTTTTGCGCTCTCGCATTCAAATAAGTTTGACATCATCGTGGAGTTTTTCGTCGCGCATGGCAACTACAACGTCTTTGAGATCAACGAGGCGCTGTTCGCGTTTGATCAGAGCCTGATCGGTACGTGACGCAGCGTGTCCGGAAAATGTCGCCTGCCATGCGACCGGACAAAGCGCATACTGTCCTAAGATATGACTGTAAGGCAAAGCCAAGCAGTCATATTTTTTTATACGGAGGTATGCAGCATGAAAAAGAACCTGACAGAGATCGTATTCATCCTTGACCGCAGCGGCTCTATGTCCGGCCTGGAGGCGGATACCGTCGGCGGGTTCAACGCCATGATCGCAAAGCAGAAAAAAGAGCCCGGTGAGGCGCTGATCTCGACGGTGCTCTTCGACGATGAGAGCGTTGTCATCCACGACCGTGTACCGGTGCAGAATATCGCACCGATGACAGAGCGGGATTACTATGTGCGCGGCTGCACGGCGCTGCTCGATGCCATCGGCGGTGCGATCCACCACATCGGCAACGTCCACAAGTACGCAAGAACCGAGGATGTACCGGAGCACACGCTCTTTGTCATCACGACCGACGGTATGGAAAACGCCAGCCGCCGCTATGACAGCGAGCGGGTCAAACAGATGATCGAACGGCAAAAGGCGCGTCACGGCTGGGAGTTTTTGTTCCTCGGCGCGAATATCGACGCCGTCGAGACGGCGGGGCGCTTCGGCATCGGCGCGGATCGCGCGGTCAACTACCACGCCGACCGCGCGGGCACGCAGCTCAACTATGAGGTGCTGAGTGAGGCAGTGTCCGCCGTGCGCTGCAGTGCGCCGCTGGGTGCAGCATGGAAGGAGCGCATCGACGAGGATTTCCGTGCCAGAAAGCACGGCGGGAAACGCTGAGCCCGCTCTGCGGCGCAAAATGTATGCAGCCGCCGGATTTTTCAGGCGGCTGCACCGCTTCTTTCCGGCACACGCTTGCGCAACGGGTGCAAAGGCGGTATGATAGATACACCGATATTGAAAAACGGAGGAGAAACTATGAACATTGCTGTCATCACCGGCGCATCCGCCGGCATCGGCCGTGAGCTCGTCTACGCTGTGGACAAGGACGCGGAATATGACGAGATCTGGGTCATTGCCCGCAGAAAAGAGCGGCTTGAGGAGCTGCGCGGCAAGTGCCGCAATCCCATCCGGCCGATCGCGCTCGACCTCTCGGATCTGAGCAGCATCGACGCCTATCAGGCGCTGCTCGAGCAGGAGCAGCCCGAGATCCGCATGCTGGTCAACGCCGCCGGCTGCGGCGTGTTCGGCCCGTTTGCCGAGGCAGACCGCAAGAAGCTCATCTCGAGCGCGCAGCTCAATTCGCTCGCACTCACAGGTATGTGCCACGCAAGCCTGCCGTATATGCATTCCGGCAGCAATATCATCAACATGGGCTCGAACTCCGCCTGGCAGCCCGTGCCGTTTCAGGCGGTGTACGGCGCGAGCAAGAGCTATGTTCTGAGCCTTTCCCGCGCGCTCGGCCGTGAGCTGCGTCCGCAGGGCATCCATGTCATGTGCGTCTGTCCCGGCTGGATCAAAACGGAGTTCCAGCAGGTCGCGCACCACGATGAGTTCATCCGCTACGTGGACAAGTGGTATGGCCCCGATGAGGTGGCGGCGCAGGCCATGAAGGATCTCAAGAAGAAAAAGAGCGTCTCCATTCTCGGTCACCCTGTGCGCCGTCAGGTGCGTCTGGTCAAGCTCCTGCCGGTGGATACCGTCATGGACATCTGGTGTAAGCAGCAGGGCATCGAGTGAGCGTGCTGCGCATGACGGTGTGCTAACCCCCAGCCTGTCTGCATACACTTCTGTTATCGGGGGTGATGTGCATGAAACGCTGGAAGGTCTACGGCTGCGCGGCGGTGTTTCTGCTGCTGACAGCGGTGAAGATGATCGCACCGGCGGCGGCTTCGGATGCGCGCGCGGTGCTTGTTCCGGCCATCGGTGCGGACGATGATTACCGCGCCGTATTCGCCGAGATCCGCAGTGCGTTTTCGACCGCTCGGGTGGGGGAGCAGGATGCGCGGCTGCAGCCGTATCTGCCGGATGTGGATATGTCCGCATGGGCGACGCCTGCGCCCGAGCCCACACCGGAACCGACCCCGCAGCCGACTCCTGAGCCGACTCCTGAGCCGACGCCGGAACCGACGCAGAGCCCGGAGCTGCAGGCCGCCTTTGCCGCGCGCGAGGCATTTCTCGACGCGCAGGCGGCCTATTCCGGCTATGCCGTCCCGGCGAACGTCAGCTATGCGGTCAGCGAGCTGCCGTTTGCGCACGGCTCGCCGGTCGTGGGCTACACCTCGTCCGGCTTCGGCTACCGGCTGCACCCGCTGGAAAACAAGGTCAAATTTCACTACGGCACAGACTTCGCGGCCAATTCCGGCACGACGGTCTGTGCCTTTGCTGACGGCACGGTACTCGCCGCCGGGCAGAGCGATGGGTACGGCAACTATGTCAAGCTCGGTCATGCGGGCGGCTATGCAACGCTCTACGGTCACTGCAGCAAGCTGCTCGTGCGCGCCGGTGAGACGGTGACGCTCGGTCAGCCGATCGCGCTCGTCGGTGCGACCGGCAAGGCGACCGGACCGCACCTGCACTTCGAGCTCATGCACGACGGGTATTATTATAACCCGGAGTTTTACCTTGCCGCATGAAGCGCCGCCGCTTCTCACTCGAGGTGCGCCCGGGGGCAGTCGTGCTGTTCTCCGGGCTGTATTTTTTGCTGCCGCTGCGCTGGTGTGCGCGTCTGGCGCTGACCGTGACGGTGCACGAGCTCGGGCACGTCGCGGCGCTGATCTTGTGCGGCGCGCAGGTCTGCGGTCTGCGCATGGAAGCGTGAAGCTCTTATTTATTGCGCTCTGCTAAAAATAGTCTCCATATCTTTGCTTG
>OHBM01000425.1_pt1 | contig 34102 bp, 52 predicted proteins | sample 1577251 | NCBI WGS metagenome assembly OHBM01 (sample SAMEA3541557, study PRJEB24748) | human gut metagenome | biome: human gut; feature: human-associated habitat; material: faeces | place: China | collected 2012 | reverse complement strand
AGGAGAGAATGGTTTATTTCTGATTTTATGCGACCTATCTATGAAATTTTTGTGTATGAAGCAGTAGCAAGAGGTAGAATTTCTGCTCCTGGATTTTTTACAAATCCAATTATCAGACAAGCATGGCTTGGAGCCGATTTTATCGGACCGTCTCAAGGTACGCTTGACCCAATTAAAGAAATTACGGCTGAAAAACTTGCTTGTGATTGTGGCTTTAGTACACATGCAGAAAGTGCAATTAGATTAAATGGTTCAGAATTTAAAAAGAATATTGAATCATTAAAATCTGAAAACCAAGATATAGCGATTGCAACTGCACTAAGTGAGGAAACAACGAAATTGATAGATGAAATTATAAGAAATGCTGTAACTAACGGAGGAAATAATGGGAAATCAGATGACTCTAAATAGAAAATTTATAAACTCTGCCGTGATTAAAGATGATGTAGGAATAATCGAATTATGGGGAGATGTTTTTGAAGAAAGACCAAGAAATTGGTGGACTGATGAAGAACTTGATATTCAGTGTATTACACCTAAAGATTTTAAAGAGGCATTAGCAAATGTTACTAATGCCTCAAAAATTGAACTACACTTAAATTCTTGTGGTGGGGATGCAACTGTAGGATTAACAATTGGAAATTTGATAAAAAAATCAAATAAACATTTTACCTGTATTGTTGATGGATTAGCGGCATCTGCGGCATTTACAATTGCAATGTCCTGTGATGAAGTTCAGGTCTATAAATCTTCTATTCTTATGCTGCATGAAGTAAAAAGTCTACTTTGGGGATATTACGGAAATGAAGATTTGGCAAGGATAGAAAACGGTAATGATTCATATAATAGAGCAACTGCGAGTGTTTATGCCGATAAATCAGGCATGAGCACAACTCAAATATTAAATTTAATGCGAAAAGAAACATGGATGACTGGTCAAGATGCAATTGATTATGGATTTGCTGATAGCATAGTTCAAACAGAAAAAGGAAATCAACCATTAAATATTGAAATGGTTAATAAAGGTAGATTAAGAGTGAATGGAGTTCAGTTTAATATCAAAGGTTTGCATGTTCCTGAAGAAATTTTGAACTCCTCAAAAATTGTACAAAAAACGAATATAGGAGGACAAAAACAAATGAGTACAAAGACGAACCAAATTGCTAATTGCTTTCAAACTATAGCAAACTACTTCAAAAATTCATCTGAAGAGGATTCTCAAGAGGAAAATGGTAAAAAGAAAAAGACTGAAGATGGTAGCAATGACGAAAATAAAAATGCAACTCAAGAAAACAAAACAAATTTTGAAGAGTTAAAAAAACAGGCTATTGAAGCAGAACGTAAACGTTTACAAGAAATTGACGAAATTTCAAAAAATATTCCATCCGAATTGGTGCAAGAGGCAAAATATGGTAAATCAGCTTGTTCGGCTTCTAATTTAGCATTGCGTGCTATTCAATTTGAAAAAACAACAGCAGAACAATCTTTAACCTCAATGGTTGATGATACTAAAAATAGCAAAGTAAATTTGGTATCAAGTGAACCACCAAAAACCGATAAAAATACACAAAATATGTTACCGAATGAAAAATTACAAGATGCTAGAGCTGAAGTGAGAAGAATCATGAATTTAGTAAATAAAAAAGATAACGGAGGTAAATAATGGTTGAAGAATTAAACAGAACTCTTTGTGAAAATATTGTTCCCGACAGTTTAGTCAATTCTGCATATCGTACAGATGTCTGTGCAGTAACTATTGCATCGGGGCAAGGGGTGTTGAAAAGAGGAACAGCACTTGCAGTTAATACTGATGGTAAAGCTGTTATCTTGGGTACGGAAAACAGTACAGCAAGTTATATTCTTTGTAAAGATGTTGATGCTACAAGTGCTGATATTACAGCACTTGCTTATAGAGAAGGGCATTTTACTAAAGGTAAATTAATCGTAAAAAATGAATACTCAATGACTAAAGAAGATATTGATAATTTTAGAATGCGTAACATCATTCTTTCAGATGAAGTTTAATTAGGAGGAAAAATGGCAGATTATAATTTGAATTATACAGACTCAATCAGCTTATTGGCTGCATATGAAGAAAATAAAGCACCAAATACCTTTTTGCAATCTAGGTATTTCCCAGATGGGACAACTTTCAGTACAGATGAGGTAATTATTGAGTACAAAGAAGGTTCTCAAAAATTAGCACCATTTGTATCACCTGAAATTGGCGGAGTTGCAATGAGACGTAATGGATATTCTGTTAAAACATTTAAGCCAGGAAATATTGCTCCAAAACGTACATTAACTCTTGATACATTAAAGAAAAAGGGATTTGGAGAGGCTTATTATCATCAATTAAGTCCAGATGAAAGAGCATTACTTATTACCGCACAAGATTTGAAAGATATGGATGAAATGATTACTCGCCGTATTGAATGGATGTGTGCAGAAATTTTAAGAAATAACGCAGTTTCCATGGATGAAAAAACAGATGATAAAGATAAACCAATTAAAAAACATATTGCATTTTATGATGGTTCAGCAAATGATGCAATATTCACTCCGGCAAAATCTTGGAGTGAGGCAGATGCAACAATTCTGGAAGATATTGGTGTAATTTGTAAGACTTTAAGACAACATGGTTTACCTGCAGTTGATGTAATTATGGGTTCTGATGCTGCAGATTCAATTATGAGTAACGAAAAAATCCTTAAATTACTGGATAATAGACGTTATGAACTTGGAGTGGTTGATCCTACACAAATGTTTGATGATGCTGTTCTTTGTGCAAACTTGAATGTTAAAGGTTCAAAGTTGAATTTCATCCAATATGATGGTTCATACCAAGATGAGCAAGGAAAACTTCAATATTATATTAAGCCTGATGAAATTATCATTACCGCTCCTAATTGTGGTGTAACAAACTATGGTGCAATTTATCAAATTGATTACGGTGCAACAGATTTCAGAAAATATGTAGGTCGTAGAGTTCCTCGTTTTGAAATCGAAAAACAAACCAAATCTGTAATTTTGAGTTCAGCACCATTTGTTCAACCTAAAAATAGAAATCCGTTTATTTACTCAAAGGTATTATTTTAAGGAGGCAAAATATGATTAAAATAATAAAAGGCGTATATGGATTTAGAAAAGGCTCATCAGTTATTCCAAAAACAAAAAATGATGAGCCTTTTCCATTGAACCCAGAGGATGAACAACGATTGGTTGATATAGGTGTTGCGGAATATGTGAAGGAAGAAAAAGCAGATTCTAATCAGAACTGTAATAATGGTAAAGATGATACAACAGGTGAAAAAGAAAAACTTGTTGCTCGCTTTAAGGAATTAGGCGGAAAAGGTCCTGCTACAACTTGGAAATTAGAAACATTAAAATCTAAAATTGAAGAGTTGGAAAACAAAAAACGAACTTCAGATTCCGATGACGATACGGATACAGATATCGACACAGATTCCGATGACGATACAGATAATAACAATGATGAAATTGAAGGTGAAATCGAATCTGACGATGCCGCACCTAATTTAAGCGGTGAAAACGGAGTTGCATAATGACTTTGAAAGATGAAATTTTATCAGATATTGATAATGTTTTTTTAGATTTTGAAGATTTTGCGACTTTTCACATGATAGATAACAAAAAGGTTCTTTGCATTTTTGATGCTGAAGAATTAAAAACACGTCAAGGAACAAATGAACTTAATGTATCTGAATGTGATTTGATAATTTTTGGTAAGACCTCTGACTTCCCTGCAAGAAAGTCTATTGGAGATTACATGAACATTGATGGAACTGTTTATGTAATTGAAGATTGGAAAGAAAATTTAGGGATGTCAGAGATTGCCTTTTCAAAGTTGAGTTCAAGAGGAAGTGAATAATGGCACTAATCAATATTTTAGAAAGCATTAGAGATTGGCTTAATAAAGAGGTTTGTTGTGATTATCAGTTCAAAAATGAACCACCCGAAAATCGTTCAAATGCTGAAGATTATAATTATTCATTAGTTCACCCACAAGCCTATATTTGGTATGTTCCGCCTGAAGGTAGAACGCCCTCTGTAACAATTCAATTTACTGAGGGGCAAATGAAGCGTTTTGAAAAAGAGGGAAGTGCAAAAGTTAAATTGTTATTTGCAACTTGGGATACAGGCATGCATGGTAATAATAAGCATTTTGAAATCAATCAAGAAGGTTGGCGTGACGTTTGGGTTTTTATATCGGGAACACTCAGAAAAATGAGAAATACAACATTTCTCGGAAAAAATATCCGAATTCGACATGAAGATGGAATAAAATTTGGAACAATTTCTGAAAATGAAATGTTACCAAATTATTATCCTTTCTGGTGTGCATATATTGAATTCTCAATTCAATTTGGCGTGTCCAGTTCGGATGAAGATGTAAATGATGTCATATAGGAGGCAAAAATGACAGGTTATAAACACGGTTCTTATTCAGAACTTGGCAATTCTGTTGCAAAAAGTGCTATCCAATCCAGTACGGTTGCTCTTTATGTTGGAGTTGCCCCAGTACACCTAATTCAAGGATATGCCGATGCCGAAATTGTCAATTTACCTGTAAAAGTTCAAAATTTTACAGATGCACAGAAAAAGCTCGGTTATTCTGAAGATTGGGACAAATACACATTATGTGAAGCAATGGCAGCACATTTTGATAATGGAATTCAGAATATTGGTCCGATTTATTGTATCAATGTTTTAGATCCAGACAAACATAGAAAATCAGAACCTACAACCGTATCGGTTACATTTACTAATAATGTTGCTGAAATCAAAACAGACACTGCAATTATAGATACAGTTGCCATTGCGAATTATGTAAAAGACAAAGATTATACTGTTGATTATGATTTTAATACCGGTAAAGTTATTATATCAAAAATCAATAATGAAATTAGTAACCAAATCAATGTTGGTTATTATGAAATTGATTTAGCAAATGTTGATGAAACTACTATTATTGGTGGAACAACTGCAAATGGAGAAACTACTGGTTTCGCCGCAATCAAGCATTTGTATTTAAGAGAAAATCAGGTTCTAAATTTACTAGGTTGTCCAAAATATAGTGAAAATCCAAAAGTTTACGCAAAAATGATTACTGCTTGTACAAAAATCAATGGTCATTGGAATGCGTTTTTCTGTGCGGATATTCCAATAAAAGACGGTTCAAACAGTGTAGATACTTTTGTCAAAGCAAGAAATTGGCGAAAAGAAAACGGATATGATTCCGAACGTTCTGAAATTTCTTGGCCACAATGGCAAGATGCGAAAACAAAGAGAATTTATCATATTTCAACCTTGAATATCGTTAATTACATGATTGCTGATGAAGATCATGATGGTATTCCAATGAAAAACGCATCTAATATGCAATTACCGACAGGCAAACAATATTTTGGAGATAATTCAAAAAACCAAGGATTCGACCAAGATGAAGCAACTTCAGAATTAAACTCTTATGGAATTTCAACAGGAGTTTTTTGGGGTGGTCAATGTGTAACTTGGGGCGGGAATACTGCCAATTATCAATACGGTAAGGATATTGATGTTAGAGGCATAGATTGTCATTATATGAGAATGTTATTCTTTGTAATGAACGGATTTCAAACTAGACACGCATCGCAAATTGATGGGAATTTTGACCGTCATTTAAAAGACTCAATACTTGATGAAGAGCAAGAAAATATTGATACATATATTTCAAAAGGTGGGTTGCTACAAGGCTCAAAAATCTTGTTTTTATCAACCGAGAATCCAACATCCGATATGATAAACGGAGATTGGCATTTTGACTTGCCTATTACTGTAACGCCAAGAGCAAAATCATTAACAGGTAAAGTTTACTACACAGATGAAGCTTTAACTTCGCTAGTAGAGGAGGTGGCATAGTATGGTATTAGATTTGAATGGTGCAATCGTTAAAACTAAATGTTTAATTGGTGGTGTACCAAAAGCTGAAGATGTAAAATTGTCACTTCCGGAAGTGAATTTTCAAGAAGTTGAATTGCCTGCAATGGGAAAAATGTCAGTCCCATTGCCATTGACTGATAATATTGAGGCTACAATCAATAAAATCGGCTTTGATAAAGGGCTTTGCAGTGCGATTTCCTTATCTCCGACAAAATATGAATTTCGTTGGGCTCAAACTCAGGAAAAAGCAAACGGTACAAGTCGCGTTATAGGCTGTAAAGCGTTTATTACAGGAAAAGCAAAATCACTCCCTGGAGGAGATATTGAACTCGGTTCTAGTTATGAGGGTGCAATTCCAATTGATGTAAGACGTTACCAACTTTACGTTGACGGAAAAGAACAATGGTTAATTGATAAAGTTGCAGGAATTTTGCGAATCAATGGCAAAGATTATGCAGCTGATATTAAAAATGTAGTTTAAGCGAGGGTTTCCCCTCGCTTTTTTAAAAGAGAGGATAAAATGAAAATTTTAAAATTAGCAAAACCACTATTAGTGAATGGTAAAAAAAGAACAGAATTAAAATATGATACTTCAATATTAACGATTTCAGATTTAAGTAATGCTGAAACTTTAAAATTCAAATTAGTACCAGCAGAACAAGCAGCAAGTTCAGTGGCTCAAACTGATAATATCTTGCACTTGTGTGTAGCAGTTATGGCAGTCTTACGATGTGAACCGGAAGTATCAGAAGAAGATATGCTGAGATTAGAAGGATATGATGTTGTTCAATTATCTAGAATTGGTCAACGTTTTTTTATTGGCTCGGCATCAGAAATTGCAGAGAACTCCGAAGCGCAGCAAGAGGTTACTCAAGAAGTTACTTCTGCTCAATAGAAAACATCTATAGAATGCCGTTGAGGGATTTTCTAAAGGAAATTACTGAAGCCGTAAAACAGCAAGAGGAAGAACAAACACGCAAAAATAAACGGAAACGGAGATAAAATGAAGCCTCAAGTTTTAGAAACTGCAATTAAATTTGTCGGAGCAATCGACCCTTCATTATCGAAAGCATCAAGTAATGTTGTTAAGAATTTAAAAGGAATAGACCTTAAAGCTGTAGGAATGGGAATGGCTTTTACTGGGGCGGCTATTATGGCAGTTAAAGCTGCGGTACAAGTTTCTAAAGCCTTGTACGGTCTAGGCAAAGATTTTGATAAGGCATACAATTCTATTAGGATTGGTACTGGGGCTACTGGTAAGGAATTAGAATCATTAAAAGGCACATTTAGAGACGTTTATAGTTCTGTTCCAGGAACAATGGAAGATGCAAGTAAAGCTGTTACAGATTATAATACCCGTTTAGGTTTAACTGGAAATAATTTAAAGGAACTTTCAAGACAGGCTGTTGCCGTTAGTGGAATGTTAAAAGAAGATTTGAATACGACTATCCAAAATTCTTCCCAAACATTCCAACAATGGAATATCAAGGCTGATGATATGGGACAAGAAATGGACTACATCTTCAAGGTTTCTCAATCTACCGGTATCGGCTTTAATCAACTGATGGGGAGTATGAAATCTGTAGGTCCTGCAATGCAACAACTTGGTCTTTCATTTGAAACATCTGCAGCTATGATGGGACAAATGGAAAAAGCAGGTATTAATACAGATGAAGCTTTAAAAGCCATGAAAAAATCTGTTAGTGTTTTTGCAAAAAATGGAATAGATGCATCCAAGGGATTTGAAGTTTATACAAAGGCAATAAAAGATGCAAAATCGGAAACAAAAGCAATCGCATTAGCAAGTGAAGTATTTGGTCAGCGTGCAGGTTCAACAATGGCTAATGCCATCAGAAAAGGTGCAATTTCTGTTGATGATTTTGCAAAAGCAATGGCAAATAGCAAAGAATCAATAATGGGTGCAATGTGGGATACCGCAGATGTAGAAAAAAAGTCAGAAATATTACAGCACAGTTTTCAAACAGCAATAGAACCGTTATCTTCTGGAATATATGATGCAATCGCAGATGTAATGCCAGATTTGATGAAAATGTTTGAAGAATTAAAACCTTTCATTACTCAAATTTCGCAAGCTATGGCTCCAGTTTCTAAAGCTTTGATTGGGATTCTTTCTGATTTGATTCCGCCATTGACAGATGTTGCTCTTGAACTAATTCCACCATTAGCAGATTTATTGATTGCACTATGTCCTGTAATTAAATATTTAGCAATTTTTATTGGAGTAACGTTAAGTGCATCAATAAAAGCTCTAGTTCCTGTTATTGGTAATATTATAGCTATGATAAATCAATTAGTTGAATTCATAGGTAATGTTTTTACTGGAAAATGGAGAAAGGCCTGGGCTAATATCGTAGAAATCGTAAAAGAACTATTCAAAGGTCTTTGGAACTTGTTAATGGCTCCTTTCAAAGCCGTTACAAACGCAATTGAAAATGTAAAAGGGAAAGCATCTGGTCAGAAGAAAACTGAGAGCACACAAACCATACCTAAATTTGCAAAAGGTGGTTTTACAAACGGCATTTCAATTGCAGGTGAAGCAGGGCGAGAGGCGATTATTTCATTTAATCCGGCATATCGTTCTGACAATATTTCAACTTGGTTGAAAGCAGGTGAAATGCTTGGTGTTTCATCTGGTAGTGGACTGAGTTCATATAATTTGGGCGGAATAACCTTTAGCCCAAATATTTATGTGACAAATGCAATGAGTGCAGAAGATGTCATAAACAGAATAAAATCTGCTGAAGGGGAATTTATGGATGTAGTAGAAGAATTTTTCGCAAGAAAATCTGCAAACAGCTATGGAACTCCTGCATTAGATTATTAGAGGTTATTTTATGCAAGTAACAGGTTATAAAAAACACATTGCAAGTTCAGGAGAAACATTTGATATTCTTGCTTTGAAATATTATTCAGATGAATTTATGTCAAGTTATATTATTGAATGTAATCCTGAATATAGTAATGTGCTTATTTTTACAGGTGGAGAGATTTTGGCTATCCCAGTATTTGATACGCTAGAAAATGATTTAACACTCGCACCTTGGAGACGTACATAATGAAAAATCAAGCACAATGGCTGGATAGAAAATTTTTAATAACTGAAAAAACAATAAAATTACTGGAAAATCTTTCATTAAACTATAAAATCAAGAAAACTAACGATAAAACATCAGGAATGGTAAAAATTGACGGTCATGAGTTGCAATCAATCCCATTTGAATATGTTGTTTCTCCGGTAACAGGCGTAAGCCCATTGACAGAATATTACACAATGGTAACTTATCTAAATAAAACAGGACCTTTATTATTGGGAGGGACTTTACTTGGTCCTACAAATATGAGATTGGACGGTGTTGAACTTGAATCTGACAAAATTTCAAATAACGGTGCAATTCTTGAAGCAAAAATAAAACTAACCTTTACTGAAGAAGAGAAAACAGGAAAGCAATACGCGGCCAAGGCTGCAAAGTATATTAGTCCAATTAAAAGGGATTGTTATACCGAACCTCCTCAAGCCGTTGAAGACCTTATTTTAAAAGTTCTATATAATGGTATAGATATAACAGATGCAATATCTATCAATAAATGTATTCATGATATGTATGCTTGTTCTCGTGCTGATACATTGCTATTGACTTTCAATGATGATAACAAAGTATGGGACGGTTGGCAGGCAAAAGCCGAAAATATCATATCTGTTACTTACGGAGTTGCAAAATCAGGTGCAATGTTTATTGAATCCTTGCTTCCCAGAAATGGAGAATATGAACTAAGGGCATCTTCAATTCCTCCAACAGCGAAAAAAGATAATAACAAATCTTGGGAGAATGTAAAATTTTCGCAATTTGCTAAAGAAATTGCAGATAGAAATGGTCTCGGATTTGAAATGTATGGAGTAGAAGATAAATTATATTCATACGTTGCACAAGAAAATGAACCTGATTTTACATTTTTACAAAAGCGTTGTAATTTAGAAAGTTTAGCATTTGTTGTTTTTGATAAAAAACTCATAATTTATTCTGAAGAGTATCTTGAACAACAAAAACCTCTAGAAACTGTTGAAATTGATTCTGCTAAGGAATTTGAATATAATGACAATTCCTTAAAAGGCTTAGGCTCATTGACAATCAAAAACGGTTCACTGTCAGGGGTATATAAAAGTACAAACGGACTAAGCAGAGTAGGCGAACGGATTATAAAAACGTTTATGAGCGGACAGGCTGAAGCTGATAGATTTGCAAAAGGATTATGGAGACAAGAGTGCAAAGAACTGGCATGTGGCTGGTTTAAAGATGCACTTATGAGAGAATATTCCGCAGGGTCTATTATGGAATTAAAAACTCTAGGAGCAAATTCTTGGGACGGAAACGTTTTTATTTCCCATATAAGACAAAATTATTTGAATTCAACTTCAAAAATCTTCTTTAGAAAGGCGGATATTAACTAATGGCTACAGTCATAGACAAGGGTATTATATCAACATTTGAAGAGGAAAAGGATTCAAATGGAAATCCAATTAAAGCAAGAGTATTGCCATCTGTTGCTCAATCTATGCCAACAAGACCTCTAGTAATTGTTTGGCATTTGAGAGGAGAAATGGGAAATCTAAAAGTCGGTGATGAAGTTTGGTTTGCATTGGCAAATGATTTAACTGGCATAATTTTAGAACGTGTAGATGGAGAATGGGGAAGTGTTATTCCTGGAAATGTTGAAACAACTGGTAATTTAAAAGCCCCAGATGTCACAACATCTGCAATCTCAAGTATAAATTCGCATGTTCATTCTAATGGTAATCAAGGCGGAAATACTGGAGCTCCAGTCGGATAATTGAGGTAAAAAATGGTAAAGCAAGCTGAATGGAACAATATTACTTGGGGAGCATCTTCAAGACAAGTTGCATTATTAAAATCAATAAAATTATCTAGGAAATTGAAGGTAGAAGAAAAAACAAGCAAAAAAGGTGGAAATAAAACGATTGTAAAATCGCTCGAACCTGAAACTTTATCATTACAATATACCGCTTGTCTTTCGGCTTATTTAGACCCTCGTGGAGAATTTGAAATGCTAAAAAAAGCCGCAGGCATGCAGGATTATTTTCACTTAGGAGGAACACAGATTTCAAAAAATCTGTATGAACTCGATGAAATCAATTTAGAAAACACTATTCTTGATAATTCGGGAAGAATTGTTGCAGGAGATTTAACTCTTAATTTCAATACGGAATCCGCACCTTCAACCAAGGGCGGTAAAGGAAAAAAGAAAAAAGGGAAAAAGGGGAAGAAAAAGAAGGGAGCATCTTTGAGTTTGTTTCCTGGAGCTGCTGCAAAAATTAAGGGGGTAGGTAAATAACATGAAAGCACAAGGTAATGGAGCACCTGCACAATGCATAGATAACTTGTTGAAATTATTTCAATATGAAGTTCCTTACGCTAGGTTGAAAGGTATGGACACCAAAATCGTAGATTTACCTCAAGATGAGGCAATTCAAACTGGGATAAATCATGTAACTTGGCTAGTTGAAAATTATGAACCTCGTGTTACTTTAGAGTCAGTTTCGCATTCAATGGATGATTCTGGGAACATAATTTTCACCCCAAATATTAAGATAAATGAGGAATAATATGGCAAAATTAGATTTAATTATCATAGATGATCAAGAAGAACATGATAATATAATGGATTTTTTGGAAAAGGAATTTGATGAAACTTTGTATCCTGGAGATGAGCGTAAAATATTTGCAGAAGTTATGACAAAATATTTTGTCCAATTTCTTGAAAGAGTCAATGAAAAAGCTAATCAACGATTTGCTCAATATGCAACAGGTTTAATTTTAGATGCTCATGGAGCAAATGAAGATTGTGAAAGATTACCAAAAGTAAAAGCTACAGATATTGAACGTTTTATCATTTCAATCCCTTTGACATTTAATGTAGTAATTCCCAAAGGTACAAAAGTAACCGCAGATAAAGAGAAATATTTTCAAACAAAAGAAGTAGCCGTAATTATGGCAGGTGATACATATGTTGATGTGGAAATTGAAGCATTAAAAGGGGGAGCGGATTTTAACGGATATGCGGCAGGAAGTTTGAAAAACTTGGTCGATTTGGTTGAATACGTTTCCAGTGTTACAAATTTAAACGGAACAAGTGGTGGTGATGATGGAGAACCATATCCGGAAGAAGATGGTGGCGTTGGAGATGCTCATTATTATGAAAGAATAAAATTAGCAAAAGCATCAAAATCAACCGCAGGTGCAGAAGATACATACATTTATTATGCGAAATCTGCGGACCCGACAATTTCTGATGTTAAGGTAGTCTCACCTTCTGCGAATAAAGTTGTATTGTTAGTTTGTTGTAAGGATGGAACTACTCCAACTGAAGATATTTTGAAAAAAGTTTTAGCAAAGTGTTCCGCTAAAGAAGTTAGGGCATTAAATGATGAAGTGTCTGCAAAAGGAGTTACTCAAGTTCCTTATGATATTGAACTTTGTTATTACACATCTGAAGATGAAGAAACGACTACAGTAAATGAAGTTGAAGGAAAAGGTGGAAGTATTGAACGCTATAATGCTTGGCAGAGTGCTGAAAATGGACGTGCTATTAACCCTGATAGAATTAGAAGTGAAATTTTAAAATCAGACAAAAAACCAGTAGGTGCTGATTATGTCGAAATTATTAAACCGACTTACAAAATTTTAACAGCAGAACAGGTTGCAAAATGGTCAGGAAAAGCAACTATTACACATAAAACTACAAGGCCGGAGATGAGTAAATGAAACTTGCAGATGTAGATTTTAGGAAATTACTTCCTCAATTTATGAGAGAAGATAAATTTAATATGCTTTTTGCAGAGGCATCAAACAATTTTTGGCGGGATAAATCTTCAACAATGGAAAAAATGTCTGTAATTGACCATATTGAAGATTTGAACGAAGCGGAATTGGACCAGTTAGCAAAAGATTCTGATATTTTTTGGTATATGCAATCTGCTGATATTGAAACCAAACGACAGGTTATAAAAGAAGCACCTTTAGTATTCAAACGCTTAGGTACAGTATGGGCAGTTGAAAAAGTTATGAAGAATTACTTGGCTGGAAGTGAACTTATTGAATGGTTTGATTCTGAGGATATTCCTAACGGATATTTCAGATTTCGAACTGAAGATACTTCTATTTTAAAATCGGATATTAAAACCTTTTTATCGATTTTAGAAAAGGTAAAACGTAAATCGCAATGGTTAGATTCTATAATTCTTCGACTTAAAGCAGTAGGAAGAGTTTATCCTGCCTTTGGCTTGATTGATAGAACGATTGAAACATATTACTTTCTTACAGAAGATGCAGTAACAACAGGAGAAGAATAATGGCAGAAGAATATATAGCCTATACTTTAACAAATGCTGGCCGTGATATTATTACAAGAATTATAGCAGGGCTTAATGTTACATTTAAACGCATAGCACTTGGAGACGGTTTTGATTATAACACCGAGGGCTTTTCACAAAGAACCACATTGGTCAATGAAGTAAAATCGCTAACAAATTTGACAATGAAAATTACAAGTACAAATGTAATTGAGTTATTGGCAAAGTTTTCCAAGGGGGATTTGACTGACAGTTTTTATTTTCGTGAAATTGGAGTCTATATTGTTGACCCAGATGATGAAAGCCAAGAAATATTATATGCTTACGGAAATAAAAATGATAAAGGAGAATATTTGACTCCTCATGTGGATAATTATGCAATCCAAAAAGAATTGCCGTGTTTGTTATCTTGTGGAGTTGCCTCAAATGTTCATATTAACGTATCTGACAATCAACTAACAACAACCATAGATTTTAAAGAAAGTGATTGGGTTTTAGATGAAAAAACTGAAATTTATTCGTTAAATCTTGGTGAAATCAATGAAAGTTTGAGAATTTTTAAAACCACAACAGGGGGAAAGGTCCAAACTTCCTTGGTTGAAATAAATCGAGATTCAACAAATCTTACAACGTTAAAATCATTAGCCGCGTTTGATGGCTGCGTAGTTTGTATTTAATAGATAATAAAAATTTGAGAGTGCGAATATTACAGGTGCAGAATTCGCATCTGTTTTTTGTTGCTCTTGTTTAATAAAGGAGATTTTAAATGACTGAATTTGTAAAGGTTGCAGGTGTTGAAACACCTGTTGAAGTCGCACAGATTTTAAATAAAATTATTGATGAAAAAGGGAATGTTGATTTAGACAATTTGTCAGAAGTTGGAGAGAAAAGATTTAGCGATTTATCCAGTTCAATTACGAATGTAAAAAATAGTGTAAGTAGTCTAACAACTACTGTTAATGGGAAAATCGGAGCAACAGTTTCTAAGGCTGCAAACGGATACATCAAATTTACTAATGGTGTGACTATTCAGTGGGGAGGATTAACAATTCCAAATTACAGCATATCTCTAACATTTCCTACAGCCTTTACAACAAATGCTTATAGTTTAATAATACTTTCATCATACGGTTACAGTAATATAGGGAATCCTCTCAACATAATTAATTCATCAGGGAATATTAATAAGGCCGGTTGTAAGCTTCGAGCTAGTCAAATAAATTATGCTTTTTGGCTGGCTATTGGATATTAAATTACTAATGGTGTGATTTTGCAATGGGGAATATTGAAAATACAGGGCATATCACTAGTAAAGGTAAATTTTCCTTTGAGTTACACTAAATTTGGAACAGTTGTATCCACTCATATAACAACATTGAATTCCGTTGATAATACCCATATCGTTAGCGTTAAAGAAATAACTAATTCTAGTTTTTATATTGTAATTCCAAAAACTGACTGGATTATGGATTCTAGTTGGTTAGCAATTGGTTATTAATTACTAATGGTGTGATTATCCAGTGGGGGGCTATATTTACATCCCAATCTGCTAAAGATAAAATTAGTGGTTATTTTACATTTCCTATTGCAATGAATCCAGTAAGTATTATTGCAACTGGGAATGACTATAGTGATATTATTTCCCTAAGAAACTGGTCCTCAACAGGTTTTGAATATTGTATCTACGATAGACTGCCACAATATTATGCATTTATCGCTTTCTCATGGTTAGCGATTGGTTTTTAATTACTAATGGGATGATTCTGCAATGGGGAAGTTTCAAAGGAGGAAATAGTATTTCTGTCACTTTTCCTCTAGCTTTTTCTTCTGCTTGCTGCGGACTTTCTTTTGTAACAACAAGAGAAAGGGATGCTTCAAGGCTTGCAGGAACACATCTAAATTCAGCACCTTCTACAACAAAATTTGTCGCATCATCTATCAATACCAATGGTGGAGGCTCTGACGTTATAAAAACAAATGTAAGGTGGATTGCTACGGGGTATTAATTACTAATGGTGTGATTATCCAATGGGGAAATTTTGATACCAATGTTAATTCAACTGGGACTGTGGAAGGCACGACAACATTACCACTTGCTTATACAAACCAAAATTATATGGTGCTTGCAACTGCAAAACTCGCTGGAGATGTAATAAATATTGATACGATCTCAAAAACAAATTTTAAGTACTGGATTGCTGATAGGTTACTAAATACACAAGCATATGGTAAATTTTATTATATTTCAGTAGGAATTTAATTTACTAATGGTGTGATTATTCAATGGGGAATGATATCGAATACCACTCTCAGCGTAATAACAGTAGTGTTGCCTATTTCTTATAAAGAAAATTATTCAGCTATAGTATCAGATTGGAGTAGTCCTGATTATAGAGATGTGGTATATGCACCTGGAGTAAGGTATAATAATAAAACTGCTAGCTCTTTTACTGTCGATTTTAGCAAAAACGTCCCAAGGGGCTTTGGTTATATTACAGTTGGTTTTTAAATTACTAATGGAGTGATTATTTGTTGGTTACGTTATGTTGGGAAATCAAGTGAAAATGTAGTAACACTTCCAATTACATTCTCTACGCATTTAACTCCTCTAGTAATAGATGAAGGAAATGCTAAATATTCATATGGTATAAAATATAATTCAACTTCTTCTGTTAGATTATACTCTCCAAATGTAACCAGCTTTGGCGTGAATATTATTTGTGTCGGTTTTTAATTTTACTAATGGTGTGACTATTCAATGGGGAAAATATAGTGCATCTTCAACGTGGTCTAGAATTACACTACCTATTGCTTACACAGGGAGATATATTCCTGTTACCACATTATTTAACTCAAATCTGAAAAATACTTTATTTGACGGACATCTTCCTTGTGTTGTTACAAATGTGTTCGGTAGTTATTTCGAACGCCAAACTTATGTCGGAGAGCTTTTTTGGTGGGTAACAGTAGGCTATTAAATTACTAATGGAGTGATTATTCAGTGGATGCACTTTACAGATTTAACTCCAAATGGATGGACATATACCCTTCCAATTACATTTAAGAGTTGGGGGGTAATAGTTGCAATGGAGGCAAACATTACAAGTAATGCAGCTCATTCAACTATATCAGGTTGTATGATAAATACAAATCAGTTTAATATCACTTCAAACAAAAATTCTACTCCAATTTATGTTATTTCAATCGGTTACTAATTACGATGAGTTTTTTATATTTTTTGATGAATTAATAGCCAATTGCAAACCAATTAAATGTGGCATCACAGACAAACTTACAACCTGTTTTGGTTTTTGATACTGGGTATCCCCAACCATTATTTGTACTATTGCCTCTTATGAGAAATGCACCAACATAATAGTTTGTACTAGAAAAGGATACAGGGAAGGTAATCGCTTTTAGGCTGCTACTTGAACCCACATTTGCACCCCACTGCAAACACACCAAATTAGTAAAATTAAAACCCAACTGCAAACCAAGAAAAAGAAATATATGCCTCATACTGAGGTAATCTGTCGTGGATAGAATAATTAAAACCAGCAGTTGTCCAGTCTCTAACTGTAATAATATCACCTTCGTTGCAAGCAGTTGAAATAACACATACTGGAACCATTGCGACAGGAAATGTAAATGTTCCCTTTACATAGTCTTTAGCGAATTGAGAAGAAAATATTGAACCCCACTGAATAATCACACCATTAGTAAATTAATAACCTATCGAAAAATAATATCCTCCAATTCTTTCTGAAATAGGGGAATACAATAAAAAGGAACCATTATCTCTCTTACCTGAAGCATAGCAAATTCGACCAGCACCAACATCGTTAGCAATTACGATATAATCTGCTTGGAAAGATATTGGGAAATGTATTATTGAAATAGCGACATTATTTATAGAAAAAGCCCCCCACTGGATAATCACACCATTAGTAAATTAATAGCCTATTGCGACATATCTAATTAACAACCCTGGAGTATTCCAATGTCCTCCGCCATGTCCTCCAGTCGTAACAGTAAAATTAGTTTTTGAAAGTGCAGTACAAAGAATGCCTAAACAATTATCTGAACCAGAACAAATCAAGCAACAGATTTGAGGAACAGCAGAAAATGAAATTGCAAATTTTGTAGAGGTCGCAGATTTAGCTGTTCCCCAACATATAATCACACCATTAGTAATTAATATCCTATAGCAAGCCATAATGAATAATTACTAATCGTGGTTTGCAAGATGCAACCAGTAGTTGTAAAATTACCGGAAGCATTAAATCCCTGCAATGGAGTATTTATATTTCCCCTTGCGTATGTTGATTGCGTCATAAAACAGTACAAATTTGAAGTAAAAGCTGTAGGAAATGTTAGAGATATTTTGTAATTTGGAATTGTTAATCCTCCCCACTGAATAATCAAACCATTAGTAATTATTAAGCAAAACCTATCGCAATATATCGGAAATGTGTCTTGGGTGATTTGGTATAAAAAATAAATTGAGTATTGTTAACTGGAGAAATACCAAAAGGAACACAGCCGTCACCCACATCCGAACAAACAATAATATTCCAATCTGCCCACAGTGGAAAGTTAAAAGTTTGCCTATTATTTGCGTTAAAAAATACCCCCCATGCAATAATCACACCATTAGTAATTAAATACCGAAAGCTAGCCAGTTATAGGTATGGGCGTAATTTTGTGCATTTGAAAAACCTGCACCAGAAATATGTTGAGTTACATTTAAAAAATTTACGCTTGGAGCTTTTGAGGTCCACGAAGTAACTTGAGTAATTAAACCAAATACTGCATTAAAGGCAATAGGGAAATATACAACTCCAGTTCCAGTATGAGTCCCCCATTGTAAAATCACACCATTAGTAATTTAAAGATTTTTCATATTCTGAACTATAAAGCAACCAATAATCAATATTATATTTATCTGCAATCATTTTAAGACGATTTACATATTTACATTCAGTATCAGGATTTTCAATTATTAAAACTATTCCAGGACGTTTTCCTGTCATTAACGAATAGTAAAGTGCTTGACCAACACTTTCATAAACTTTTTGAGCAAAATCAAATTCTATTGCGTGGCTATTTGTTAAACAATCCACACGAGTATAATCAGGGAGTTTGTATTCCATAACTCCATTATTCGCATTACACCAATATGCTTGATAATCCTTTTCAAGGTACAAGTGTTTTGCATTTGTAGGAAGTGCAAGTAATAGGAAAGAAAGTGTTAATAAAATTTTTCTCATTATCTAATCGTACATTAGTCCATTAGGTAATGAAACTCACCACATGGCTATTTTTTATTAAAAAAAAAGGAGGAATTATTATGAGTTTTGTATTTGGATTGATTGACAAAGAAAATAAATCTTGGGGATTTTTAGAAAGTGACGACCCTCGAGTTACACCTGATATGATTCAAGTCTCCGCAACCCATTGGAGTAATTTACTGAATGCACAATCAAAAGGATTAGAAATAGTCGCATATAATAACAGAGTTTTTAATGCTGAACCTGGATTATATTATGTTGATGAAAACGGAATATGGCAAAAAAAAGACGAGAATAAATTTGCGAGAGAAAAAAGGCTCCGTGAAATTGAATCAGAACTGGCGGAAGCCTCATCATTATATGATACGCAACTGGAAACACCTGTAGAATATCCCGCAAATGGATTTACCTATAAACCATCTTATGCAAAAGATGATTATTCTGTATTGATTGGAAATTACGATACATTTGGAGTTCAAACTATGCCAATTGAAGATAGCACTCATCTGGCAAGCAGAACAGTTGAAATGACAAAACAAGAACTTCAACAACTTGCATTATTTTTAGCCCAAAAACAAGTTGAATACAGAACGGTATATTCAACAAAACGTGCGACGTTGTTAGCAGAAAAAGAAACTTTAGAAGAACAAAAATAGATAAATAGGAGAGAAGCAAATGAAACAATTATCAATTATTTTGGGATTGCTTATGTTAGGCTGTCAAGGGTTTTGTGCTGATATTGAGCAGCCAACACAAGTTATTGAAATTGAAAAATCAGGTGCGGTTGCGATTTTACAAAAACAACCGACAAATGAAAAACAGACTCAGCTAATCAGAGTTAAAAAAGCGGGTGGGTTTCTGCTTATCCAAATTAACGGAAAGATTAAAGATGCTGATATTAACCTACAAAACAGATAATAGAGAAGGGGTAGTTTTTTATATAAATTGGAGATTTTGAGAATGCTTATATTATGCCAAAAGGAATATTTTAAATCGATGACACCGGATCGATTAGATGAATGGTTAAAAATTAATAAAGAACAGCTAATAGGAAGTGCAATTTTTACACAAAACAAGTCAATGACTTCAAAGGTTGTAAGCTGGGTAGAACATTTTAAATGCACAGATAAAAAATTTTGTCCAAGCCATACAGGTTCAATCATTTGGTATGAAAATGATTTATACATGTTTAACATGAAGCCGTTAAGAGCATCTGTTATTGATTTGAAGGATTATCTATTGAATACTGAAGATGATTTCAAACTTATTCTTAGGAATTTTGATTTAGATACAAAAATGTTTTCTTTGAATATTGCTGAGCATATTGGAGAATTTTATCCATTTATGTCAGCAATTCGTAGTATAGGAACAAAAAGACAGTCTAAATGGAGGACCCACTGTTCGGAATTGCATTTGAGAGAATTGCAAAAACAAGGTTTATTCAAAGGTATTAATGCTGAAATTACGCCAGATGAACTGTTGCATTTGATAATTGGGCAGGAGGAGGCTTAATTATGGATGAATTGATTAAAAATGCTCCTCTCATAATTATTGTACTTGTTTTCTTCTGGCAAAATAAAATTTTTGTGACACCAACTCAATTAGAAAAGAAACACCGCGAAATTTTGAAAGAATGTCATGATGAATTTGTTTCCATTGAAGTTTTTAGAGAATTCCAAGCTGAAACAAGAAACAATTTTAAGGAAGTCAAACACGGCATTGAAAGCGTAAATGCAAATATTAACGAAATTAAAACATATTTAATGAACAATGAGGTAGGAAATGACAAAAATTAGCACAAATTGCATAAATCTGATTAAATATTTTGAAAAGTGCAAATTACAGGCATATAAACCTATTGCTGCAGAAAAAGATTATACTATCGGCTGGGGTCATAAAGGACCTGATGTAAAAGCTGGCATGATAATTTCGCAAAAAAGAGCAGAGGAACTATTAAAATCTGATTTACAAAAATTTGAAAATGCAGTGAATAAATACGTCAAAGTCCCAATTACTCAAAATCAATTTGATGCACTTGTGAGCTTTTGCTATAATACCGGAACCAATAGCTTTGCATCTTCAACATTATTAAAAATGCTCAATGCTAATAAATTCATTGAGGCTGCAAATGAATTTGGTCGCTGGGTAAAAGGTGATAATGGACAAGTTTTACAAGGCTTAGTTGAACGAAGAAACCTAGAAAAAGAATTATTTTTGAGAGGAATAACAAATTTCAGCCAAGCAAAGACTAAAAATGTTAAAATACTCGCGTCAGTTTTAAATATACGAGCAGGTGCAGGAGAAAATTATAAGATTATAGGGTCTGTAAATAAAAATTCAATAATGAGTGTCTCAGACTTCTCTAACGGATTTTATAAAATTTCAAATAAGCAAGGTTGGATTTGTGCAAAATATGTCCAAATAATATAAGCTTTTCATTTAAGTTCCTTTCTTTTTTAAATAGGGGTATCGTAAAATTACGACACCCCTATTTTTTATTTATTTTTGTTTCTGAAATCTTGCAAACATTTTTCTAAGTATTCACGTTCTTCAGGAGTTACTCTTCTATAGAAAGTGACTGTTTCGGGTTTTACTTTAACACCTTTTTTACGACCACCATTTCGCCAACCCCCACGGGTATTTTCTGAACCTATAATATATTCTTCTGCCATGGCTTTTCCTTTCAATTTACTTAATATTTATAACAAATAGACTTGAAAAATTTAAGAAATCGTTTAAAATAGAAATAGAGGCGGGGGTCACTAGCCCCCTGAAACCAGTTACAGTTTCTTTAAAGAGATGATGATAAGTAGGATTGTTATCATCTCTTTTAGTGAAATTTGAACTATCATCTTGACCTCCTTTCGTAGTTCAAATTTTGTTTGCCTTTATTAAAATTTCAATGTTCCTTACTCTTATATTATATATTTAATATTGTTATTTTGCAAGCATTTAAACAAAACAAACTATAATTTTGTTACATTGCTTAATGTTTAATTGCAAGCACTAAAACAATTCAATAGTAAATTTCAATCTGGAAATATTAAACAAAATCAGGCAATTAGTTCAATAAATTTATCAAGTAATAAAGAATTTTCAAATTTTTCAAATTCAGGTTTTAGTAAAGAGCAAAAACGACTATAAATAATTTGAGAAGATTTTTCCGTTTTGGGTTCGGATTTTACACTACAATCCGCCCCATTTTTAAAAAACAGCGAATTTGAAGAGTGCAGTAAAGGCACTCTTTATTGTTATATCTACATTTGAGCCATCATAAAAAAGGTTAGGACATAGTAAAATTAGGAAATTCTTCCTTTTTTAAGGTTCAAAGCTCAAATAGTGCTGGTATAAGCCTTTCATGGGTTCGGACATCATAGGGGGTTCACAACAGATTTATTAGATGTTGCATGCAAACAAATCTTATTGTTTTTGTAAAGTCCTCATGGTTGAAAAATTGTTTAATATAGTTTATAATAAAAATATAAGGGAGTTGGCTAAACTCCACTTAAGTTTAACCAACTTGTCGTTCCCTTATATGAATCTAGAAATAATTTGTTAAAGGTGTCCTACTACGAATAGGGCATCTTTTATTATTCTTCGTTTTATATTTTTACCTCTTTTCACCCTTAAACTCGTTCTGTTTGTGATGGTGCTTGGGAGGTACTGGAACTACCCTTATATTTTGTTTTCAACGTGCTATGGAATAATATTACCATAAAACATAAAGTGGCTCTCACTATAAAAAGTAAGAACCACTTATGACCTCTAACAGAGACTCTGGTAGTTTTGGGGAACTATCACTCTGCTACTTTCGTTATAAATTATTTAATACTGATTTTCAATCCCTTGAAATGATAAAAAGGCACTACATTATTTCAATAAGCCTATAAATAATTTGTAATTCTTTCAAACTTAAATTATCAAGTTTTTCTTTAATTTCTTGTTTTATATTATCTTCGCTGAGTTTAAGATAGTTGAAATCAAACAATTCGGGCAATGAAACATCTAGAACCGTTGCAAGTTTCATCAAAGTTTTAGTAGGAAAATTATTACCGCATTCAATATTACTCATATTTCGTTGGTCAATATTTACTAATTCCGCTAATTCTTGTTGCGATAAACCTTTTCTAACACGAAGTTTCTTAATATTTTGTCCTAGTAAATGTTTAATATCTTCCATTCTGTACCTCATATATAAAATAATACGAGATTTTTGGAAATATAACGATATAAATAAAGTAAAAAATTGACAACTAGAATAATTATATAGTACAATTAGATAAAAAATTACTAAACTGATGAAGGATAGAATATAATATGAATATTTTACGCTATTTACATACAGTAGAAAAAGATATTAAACAACATTTTGGCATTGATAATTGTAAATTAACAAAGGAAAGCAGTGAAATACAACTAACCATTTATGGTTATGATGAGCGAATGGAAGAGATTGTGCAATACTGCAAACAACAGCTCGAAACAGAGCTTGAAAAAACATTTATCTTACATCATTGCAAATCTTGGGCACAAAACTCAGAAGAAAATACGCACCTTTATAGATTTATTGAGGAGGAATAATGAAGAGGTTTTTATTAGTTCTTGGTATTCTTTTATGCCTTCAAGGTTGTGCTTTTGCGAGGAATTTACGTGATTTTGGTAATGGATTTTATGCTGATTTAGATTCTTTAAAAAAAGTTGGCAATCACGGGTATGCAGATCTGGAATATCATTCTTCCCACGGCTTCAATATGCTAGTTTTAAATGAATATGATTTAATAAATCATACGCGTCGAATTATGAAAGTATATCTACTTGACTATAATGGGAAAATTATTCAAGTCATAGAAGAATTTGAATTACCACCAAAAGTCAAAGGATGGTGTAATATTCCTCAAAATTCTGACGAAGGAGTAATTATTGAATTACTTAAAGAGGCAAAGGAACCAAATATTTTTGAATACACTAAACCTTAGTCGCATCTTATTCAAACAAATCAGTTCAAGCAAGCAATTAATCAATTACTTTACTTTAACCTTGGATTTGGAAGTCCGTAGTAAGTTATGGGAACAAAATATTTATCCTCTTTAGGATTTGAAAAAACCTTATTCTCCATCACTCCGACTACACTTGATGGTAGCATCATCGGTTCTGTTACATCCTTACGAATCAATCCCCAACCGATACCTCCAGTCATTTTCCATCCGTAGCCATATTCTATTTTAGAACCTACAACAATTTCTGGATTTCTATAACTAGCCATTTTTTGTATTGTTTTGGCAAATTTTTGATTGTTTAATGCGCCATTAGAGATTTCAAGAGTGTCTATTGCAAATTCTTGAAGAGAATCCATAAACACTTTGTTTGCATCTGATTTGGCAAAAGAGTCAACCCTCTCTATAATCGGGTGGATATTTCTATTCGTAATTTGGTGTAATGGCTCTTTTTTCATACAAGATACAGGTGTTAATGCAATTGCCCCTGCCATAATTTTTGATACAAAATTTCTACTCATCGTCTTAACCTTCAATCCTTTTATTTACCTATAGAATACTAGGAAAACTAAAATTTTGCTATTTCTTTAATAATTTGTTACCTATAAATTGAGCAAAAAAATATTTTTAGAAACCTTAAAACAACTAAAAAGGAGAAAAAATGCAAATTTTAAATAATCAAACAAATATAAACTTTAATGGTGCTTTCAAAATTAAACCAAGCGAACTAAAAGCTCAAACAGAAATTCCTGCACTATTTACCCAAGGAATGCAAAAATTCACAAATATTGAAGAAAAAGGCGATATGTTTATCGTGGTTCGAGATAATTATGACAAAAGAATTGGAAACTATTTGAGCGAAAACCATGTAAATGGAGTAAAATATTACCCCACAATTAACACAAAATCTGGATTGGATGATGAAAAACCAGAAGGGTTATTGGCGTTATTAAAAGATAAATCAATTGAAGTCAAAACAGAATTAGATGACATTTTTGAAGCTATTTCAAAACAAAAAAGAGCGCCTAGAAAAGCAAAATTACGCACCGTTCAAAATGAGTTAGAAAAAATTTCAAATGTTTTAAGATTAAATATAGAAAACCCAGAAATCATAACGAACAAAAATTTTACAAGAATTAGAGATTCTCACAAAAACAGAACAATTGAACTTATTAGCCCAAACAATGCGACAACTTACGTTTACGTAAAACCAGATTCGCTAAATGAAGATTCAATCAAATGTATTCTTGACGGAAAGGGAAATATAACAAAAATTGCAACCACTCCAAATGATATTCACAAATTCATGAAAACATTTAGCAAGATGAAAAAAGATGGAGTAAACCAGTTAGTATAAAACTCCCATGCCAAACAATAAAAACTTAAATAAATTAAAAGGTTGAACAATAATAGTTCAACCTTTTGGTTTGTTATATTAAAATCTCAATTATAATTAACCTTCTTCTGTTTTTACATTTTTAGGTTCTTGAGGTTGAGAAGCTAGTTTATCTGCGTTTTTTGCAGCAGTTTTATTTGAAAAACTATCAGCAATTGCTCCAAGTGAAAAACCTCCAATAGCACCAAGTACCGCAGATTGAGCAAGGACAATAGTTTTAATAATCTTACTCGTCCCTTTAATTTTAAAATTATTTAATGGCATAATTGGCATAAAAATCAATTCAGGTAAAAGTAGTCCACCCATACCAAGTAATGCACCCCATTTTTTACCTGCATTTGATTTACAATATACATTTCCAGCTTTTGTTTTGTCTGCATAATCATTTTCTTCATACGTTGCATCTTTACCTTTTTCGGCTATTTCTTCGGCAAATTTTGCACGCTTATCATTGTTTAATTTATCAACTAAAGCTCCGCAACCCATTGCAATTGCATAATTTAAAGTTAAAGCGAGCAAAGCTAACTTCGAATTAGCATTCGTTGGCATTTTAAAAATTTTTCCTAAATCTTTTCCTTTGCGTTGAAAGCTACATTTTGCGAATTTACACTACAACTTTGAACTGATAACATATATTTTCTCCTACATTTTTACACTTTTACCAGTCTAACACCTGTAAATAAAAATACTTGCATAAAAAGAAGGGTAACTGTTACAATTTGCAACAATGACCCTTTTATAAAATTTTAATTTTCCCCTATGAAAAATATTTTCCAAAAATTTCGTCTAAAAATAAAGTTTTTTATACCACTTGATATAATTCTTCATAAATTTCAAATTAATTATACCGATGGAATCCGCTGTGCGTAAAGTATCTTTTATTCCTTCACCCATAACTTTGTGACAAACTTTATTTGCAACTTTCAAAACTTTTCTGTTGTGAATAGCAGATCTTATAACGTATGCTGGAACTGGAATTAAATACATTTTGGGGCAATCCTTTCTTATATATTCTATAATACCCCGAATAAAATTTTTTGCGTAATTTTACAAATATTAACTCAACCTCTTCAAATTATTTTCTTTTTATTATATTTGGAGTAATCTATTTTTAGATTGCACACAACCTTTTTTATATAATGTTGTGTATTTATTTAAAAATAGGGATACTAGTTATACAAATTACCGCCAGAAAAAGAGTTTTAGAGGAGAATTTTAATTGACAAAACTATCAATAATAGTTCCAGTCTATAACGTGGAAAAATATCTGCCAAAATGTTTGGAAAGTTTAATCAAACAAACATTGAAGGATATTGAAATCATTTGCGTAAATGATGGTTCTATGGACAATTCTCTAGCTATATTAAAAGAATTTGCCTCCAAAGACTCTAGAATTAAAATTATCGATAATCAACATCAAGGAGTTGCAAAAACCAGAAATACTGGGATTGAACAATCTACTGGAGAATATATCGGATTTGTTGATAGTGACGATTATATAGACATAGACTTTTTTGAAAAATTATACAATTCTGCGACTAAAAGTAATTCAGATATAGCAATTGCAAGTATTCTCAAGCATAAAAATTTCTTTAATATCTACAATGCCAAATATACAAAAGAAGAAACAGCTATCACCATCCAAGATAAAATTAAACTTTGCGAAGATAAAAAACATTTCTTCTTTTATGCGTGGAACAAAATCTATCACTCGGGATTTATCAAAGAAAATAACATCAAATTTAGCGAAGGGCAAATATACGAAGATGTTATGTTTGCAATCAAAGCTTTATATTATTCCAATAAAATTATTTCTGTCTATGGTACAAAATATCACTACATTGAACACGAAAATTCATTGACTAAATGTAAAGATAAAACAGGGGAAAAAGAACACGATTTAATCAAAGCATATTCCGAACTTCAAGAATTCTGCAATTCTAAAAACATCGAAATTCCCGAAAGATTAAATTATTACACAAAGGAAAATTTTGGATTTATTCTAAACCTCTACAAAGGGAAATATCAATCAAAAATCCAACTATTCAATATTTTTACCATCGCAACAATTAGTAATTATTCAGAAACAAGAAATTTGATAACTATATTAGGGTTTAAAATCAAAATTGCCAAAAGAGAAATAGCAAAAGAACGACAAGAAAACGTATTTTATCAATACAAAAAAGATAAAATAGATATTACAAAAGTTCCTCCAGCACAAGGATTATTAAGAGATATTCAACTGGCAAATCTAGCCCTTTTGAAAGAATTAGCTTATGTTTGTGAAAGGAACAACTTTAAATATATTCTTGATGCTGGGACACTACTAGGAGCTATAAGACATACAGGATTTATCCCTTGGGATGATGACATTGACATTTTGATGTTCCGAGAGGATTATGAAAAAATTGTTTCCGCATTTAAAAACACAACAAGGAATTCAGATATTTATGCTGAATATCACAGAGATAAAGACACCAATTCACAATATTTTATAAAAATAAAACATAAAAAATGTCCATTTCTCGGAGTGGATATTTTCCCTCTTGATTCATATGGGAAACACTTATCTCTAAAAGAACAGTTAATAGCAACCAATAAAATTTGCAAAATTCTAAAACACCTCAAAAAAGAAATTGACCCAAACATTTCCAAGAAGGAAACTAAAACTATTTTGACAAAAACAATGAAAGAAAAAATATTACTATCTTCAGCGAATGAAAATGGGGATTTTGTATATGGGGTAGATTTTGCTCACAAATTAAAAAATTGGTTTTTAGATAGAGATATTGTCCTACCATTGCGAAAAATCCAGTTTGAAGATTCTAAATACACAACAGTAAACAAACCAAAAGAGTTTCTCAAAAACATCTATGGCGATTATATGAAATACCCAAAGAAAATGAAGATTTTACACTACTCGTACAAAAATTTAACAAGTGAACAGCTTGAAACCATCAAAAAGCTAGGAGAAAAAGTATAAATGGCAAAATTAAGCCTATTAGAGAAAATATTTTCAATAACAAATAAAGGGATATTCAAAGTTATCACGATACTAGGTTTTTCCATAAAAATCGACCAAACTCAAAAGTATAAAAAAATTTGTAAAGCCCTTAGTATTAATAAAAATAAAATTGTATTTGAAAACTTTAAAGGTAATAGCTACGGCTGCAATCCTAAATATATTACAGAGGAAATAATCAAAAGAAAACTGCCATACGAATTAGTTTGGATAGTAAAAAGTGTTACCAAAGAAAAAGAAATGGGAAATTTTCCTCCAGAAGTTAGATTGGTTTCCCGAGGAGGGGTAGAAGCATTAAAAGAACTTTCTAGTGCGAAATTGTGGATTGATAATCAACGTAAAATTTATTACCTCAGACGAGGGCTAGAAAAAAGGAATTCTCAATATTACATCCAAACTTGGCACGGAAGCCTTGGAATTAAAAAAGTCGGACTAGACTCTCCGCTTTCAAATGTAGAAAATGAATGGATTCCTTTTGGCAAACAAGATGCTGAAATGATTGATTACATCATCTCAAATAGTGATTTTGAAACAAATGTTTTTAAAACAAACTTCTTCGGACAAGGGAATATCAAACCTTGGGGACACGCTAGAAATGATATTTTCTTTAAAAATACAGAAGAAATTGATAGTATAAAATCTAAAATCAGAAAGTTCTACAATATTTCAGAAAATAAAAAAATTATGCTCTACATCCCATCTTTTAGAGATAATTTTAATTTAGAATGTTTTAACATCAATACCCAAATGCTAAAAATTGCTTTGAATAAGAGATTTGGAGGAGATTGGGTTATTGCAATTAGAATGCACCCACATCTAAAAAAATACTCCACAGAATTATTCAACTTTTCAGAAACAGTAATTGATACAAGTTTTTATCCAGATGTCCAAGAGCTTTTGGTAGCAAGTGACGGAGCGATTACAGATTACTCAAGTTGTATATTTGATTTTATGCTATCTAAAAAGCCAGCATTTGTTTTTGCAACAGATATAAAAGATTACAACACAGATAGAGGATTCTATTATCCATTAGAATCAACACCTTTCCCTGTTGCGACAAATAACAAAGAATTAGAACAAAACATTTTAAATTTTGACAATGAAAAATACCAAAAAGAAATTGCCTTATTCTTAAAAGATAAAGGTTGTATTGAAGATGGACACGCATCAGAAAGAATTGTTGATTTGATTGAAAAAATTATGAAGGATGAAGTGTAGAAATGAATATTGCGATTATTTTTGCAGGAGGAATAGGTCAAAGATTGAACAATGGTGAAAATTCTACTCCTAAGCAGTTTTTAAAAATCAATGATAAACCCATCATCATTCGAACTCTTGAATTATTTCAAACTCACAAAGATATTGACAAAATTTATATCTCAATCCACCCAGATTACTATGAATATATGCAAGAATTGGTAAAATACTACTACATTACAAAAACAGCAGGAATAGTAAACGGAGGGAAAACAGGTCAAGAATCAATATATAACGCACTAAAATTAGCTCAAAAAGAAAATCCTCAAGATTCAATTGTACTAATTCACGATGGAGTTCGCCCAAACATAACAGAAGAAGTAATTACGAAAAATATTGAATGCACCAAGAAAAATGGGAATGCAATTACTTGCACTTCGTGTTTTGAAACAATTCTAATCTCTGAGAATGGAATAAATCCAGAACACGTACCATATAGAAAAGACACATATGCCGCCCAAGCTCCACAAACTTTTCACTTAGGCGAAGTGATTGAAGCCCACGAAATTACACGAAAAACAAATCCTAATTACACAGATATTGTCGATACTTGTACACTATATAAAACTTTAAATAAAAAAACTTTTATGGTTAAAGGAAATAGAGGGAATATTAAAATTACAACTATTGAAGATTTGTATATATTACGAGCTTTAATTCGATATAAAGAAGATTTAGAAGCCTTTGGAGAACAATAACAATGAATATTTCTATATTTGAAGAAGATATAAAAAATATTATAAATGATTTTGACATGTCAGTATTTGACGGCAAAACAATCCTCGTTACAGGAGCAACAGGGTTAATTGGAAAACTTTGCGTAAAAAGTCTTTTAAATTCTGGTTATAACACCCAAGTTATCGCTCTTGTTCGAGATGAAGAAAAGGCCAAAAACATTTTTGGGGAATCTAAAAGATTAACTTATTTAGTCCAAGATATTAACCAACGAATAAATACAACAAGACGAGTTGACTATATTATTCACGCAGCAAGCACAACATCATCAAAAGATTTTGTGGAAAAACCTGTTGAAACAATCTACACAGCAATCAATGGTTCCAGAAATATTTTAGAATTTGCGAAAAACAAACGACTAGAAGGAATGGTTTACCTCTCATCACTTGAAATATACGGAGTAAATGAAAAAGAAAATATTAAAGAAAGGGATTATGGTTACATTGACATTTTAAACCCTCGCAGTAGTTATTCTGAAAGCAAAAAAATGGTAGAAACAATGTGCATTTCCTATGGAACAGAATACGGAGTTCCTGTAAAAATCGCAAGACTTGCCCAAACATTTGGAGCAGGAGTTTCAATTTCTGATAATAGAGTTTTTGCACAATTTGCAAAAGCCATAATAAATAAAGAAAACATTGTTCTCCACACCAAAGGAGAAACAAAACGAAATTATTGCTACACCACAGATGCAGTACGTGGTATTTTCACGATTTTAACTAAAGGTGAAAACAATAATGCGTATAATGTTGCAAACGAAAACTCTTACTGCTCAATTTCAGAAATGGCACACCTTTTGGAGAATGAATACACTAAAGTAGAATACAAAATAGATGAAGTCAATCGAGGTTACAATCCAACAGTTAAAATTGCACTAAATACTGAAAAACTTAATGCACTTGGTTGGGAAGCTAAAGTTAATTTGAAGGAAATGTTTGATAGACTAATTATGAATTTTAGGAAATAATATGAAGAAGAAAATAGTATTGGTCGGATTAAAAAATAAAAATTTAGGCGATATTGCAATTTTAGATACTTGCAAATTTCTTGTGCAAAATTTATATCCAGATGCCCAAATATCCATCAAAAATATTTTTCCGAACAGACAAACAATGAAAGAAGTGAATAATTTACACCCCAAAATTGATTTTGCCATTGAAAAAGTAAAAAATTATCCTTATATTACGCAAATATTAAATTTTTCAAAATGGTGGTTATCACAAAAGAGAAAAACAGAAATTTATAAATATTATAAAAAGATATTAAAGAAAAACTCTTACGTAATATTTGCAGGAGGAGGAATAATAAAATTTTCTAGAGAATATCTTTGGAATCCAGTTTATAGTATTACAACATATTGTCAAAGAAAAAAAATCCCAGTATTTTTCAATGCAACTGGGGTCGAAGGATATGATGATAAAAACTTTTATTCTCAATTACTAAAATATAGTTTAAATAAACCCTGTGTAAAAAAAATAACAACAAGAGATGATATAAATTCCCTAAAAAAATATGTTAAAAACTGGAATAAAATTTCTATTGCAGGAGATTCTGCACTATGGGTAAGAGAAACTTACAACATTGAAGATGTTGAAAAAACAAACATCATAGGTATTGGAGTAATTCGTGGTAACATCTTCAACGATTACGGAATAAATTTTTCTGAAAAACAACTTGTAAATACATATATTAACATCATAAAAAAACTTGAAGAAAAGGGGTATAAATGGCAATTATTTTGCAATGGAGCAAAAAGCGACTATGAAATGGGTAAAATAATTTTAACAACCCTTGGATTACCAATTGAAGAAAAATATTTAGCCCCAAGACCACAAAAAACTATTGATTTAATCAAAAAAATTTATTCTTACAAAGCAACAATTTCTGCAAGGTTACACGCAAATATTATAGCCGTATCATATGACATTCCAACAATTGGACTCGTTTGGAATAATAAATTGAAATTTTTCGGGGAAAGAATTGAATGCCCAGAAAGATTCCTTGTTAAAGAGCAATTTACTAATGCGAACTTTGTTATTACAGTTTTAGAAAACGCTATCTTAAACGGCTACAACAAAGGAGTTATAAATTCACTAAAATCAAAAACCAAAAAGAGCCTATACGAATTTTTGCAAACAGGAGATATTGATGAGTAGCATTTTTCATAATATAAAAATCAAAATGGATGAAAAATATGGAGAAAACGAAAATTATCACAGTTTGACGACAATTTTACCATATTTCAAGCCATATCTTTTTAGAACATTACTGGCATTATTATTAGCTATTCCAATAGGATCATTGGATGCAGTTATAGCTCTATCACTGAAACCATATATGGATATTGTTATGCTGAATAAACAGATGCAATCTCCTTTGTATATTCCATTCCTAATTATTATTTTTACAACAATACAAGGGACATTGAATTATCTTGCAACATATATGAACGACTGGGTTGGAGGGAAAGTTACTAACGACTTAAAAATCGATTTATATAAAAAACTAATGCACCAATCCTCTAGTTTTTTTGATAAACAAACCTCTGGGAAAGTGTTAAAGGGCTACAATAACGATGCCGACAAATCTTGCAGTGGGCTTTTGACAAACATTAAAACGTGTATTTCCAGACTATTTTCATCAATTTCATTAATTGCTGTTTTGTTTTATAACTCTTGGATGCTTGCAATTATTGCAGTCATTGCCTTAACTTGTGCAATGATTCCGCTGATGAAAATGAAATCAACGATAAAAGGAGTTTATAACAAATCTGAAGGAGAAAATGCAAAAGTTCTTACGACTTATAATGAAGCATTTGCTGGAAACAAAATTATTGCAGCATATAACCTTTATGATTTAAAAAAATCACAATTTAACAAACTTGTAAATACCGTTTTTGGACTTAGAATTAAAATCACTCAACACATAGGATGGTTATCACCTTTAATGCACATTATCGTATCTTGCGGAATTGGTGCTGTCATTGGATTAGGGAGTTACTTAATTGTTCAAGGTAAATTAACCGCAGGGCAGTTTGTTTCATTCATTACGGCTCTAATTATGCTTTACACCCCAATTAAAGGTTTAGGTAATAACGCAAAAAGTATGACAACTTGCCTTTGTGCAATGGAAAGGGTAGTTTCAAAATTAGACAAAAAATCTGGAATTATAGATAAACCAGATGCGATAAATTTTCCAAACTTTAAAGATAAAATCACTTTTGAAAACATTAATTTTGAATACAAAAAAGATAAACCTGTACTTAAAAATATCACATTTGAAGTTCCAAAAGGAGAAACAATTGCACTTGTTGGGAATTCGGGAGGGGGAAAAACAACTATCGTAAACCTTCTTCCAAGATTTTATAAGTTAAAAAAAGGAGCTATTAAAATCGACGGAATTTCAATCAATGACATTAAGCTAAACGACTTAAGAGCACATATCGCAATAGTATTCCAAGATAATTTCTTATTTGAAGGAACAATCAGAGATAATATTTTGCTAGGGAAACTTGATGCAACAGAAGCAGAGCTACACAATGCAATAAAAAATTCCTACCTAGAAGATTTTATAAACTCATTAGAAAACGGACTCGACACCCAAATTGGAGAACGAGGAGTTCTATTGTCTGGAGGTCAAAAACAACGAATTGGAATTGCTCGGGCATTTTTGAAAAACGCTCCAATATTGATACTTGATGAAGCAACATCCGCACTTGATAACCAAGCCGAACACATTGTCCAACAAGCAATTGATAATTTAATGAAAGATAGAACAGTTTTTGTCATCGCACATAGACTTTCAACAATTCAAAACGCCAACAGAATTGCCGTAATTAACCAAGGATATTTAACAGAACTTGGAACCCACGAAGAATTATTAAAAATTCCAAATGGAGATTACAAAAAGCTATATAATATGCAATTCAATCTTGAAACATCTGTAAATTAAAGAAAATGCCATATACCTTTACAGAGAGTTTTCGTTAGAAATATTGAATACTACAAGGCGGAGTTGAATTCATCAATTCCGCCTGATTTTGTTATTGTTTTGTGCTTCTAAAACAAATTGTAAAAG
>OHBM01000419.1_pt1 | contig 34336 bp, 34 predicted proteins | sample 1577251 | NCBI WGS metagenome assembly OHBM01 (sample SAMEA3541557, study PRJEB24748) | human gut metagenome | biome: human gut; feature: human-associated habitat; material: faeces | place: China | collected 2012 | reverse complement strand
CTACGAAGAACTCCTCGCCGTAAGCCTCGTGGTTCTTACCGCTGGATGCCTTGGTAGTGAAAGGAGCAGGAATACCCTCAGGGTGAGTCATCTGCAAGGCACCGTAAACCTCATCAGTAGAGATGTGGTAGAAGCGCTTGCCCTCGTATCCTTCAGGAAGACTCTCCCAGTAAATCTTTGCCGCCTGGAGCAGAGACAGGGTACCCATCACGTTGGTCTGAGCGAAAGTGAATGGATCCTTGATACTTCTATCTACGTGGCTCTCGGCAGCGAGATGGATGATGCCATCCACCTTATAGTCCTGCATCAGCTTCAGCATCAGGTCGAAATCACAGATATCACCCTTAACGAAAGTATAGTTAGGCTTGTCCTCTATGTCCTTGAGGTTAGCCAGATTACCTGCGTAAGTCAACTTGTCGAGGTTGATGATGTGATACTCAGGATATTTGTTCACGAAAAGCCTTACTACGTGTGAGCCAATGAAACCAGCACCGCCCGTGATAATGATATTCTTCATTTTCTTAATATTCTAAATTCTTCTTTAATGTTTGATCTTTCTCTTCAAGGATTGAAAGGAGATATTCATCACTCATTCTTGTCCCTCCCGATACCGTTGCTGCATACTCTACAATCATCCTATAACATACCACCTGTCTGAGAAAAACAATCATTTGTATTGGGTGATGTTTAGTTCCATATTGCTGAAAGTATTATTATCAATAAACCATCGCTAACCTTTTTATCCCTAATTCTTTTATAGGACTAATAACCGTTCCCAACTCATTGATGATATTTCCATATTCTACAACCAACTTTACAGCATCAGATAAATGTAAATTCTTTGAAATATCAAGTTGTTTGCAAACATCATTATCACGATGAGCAGCTACGTTGTTTCTCACATGTTTTAATTCGTCTGCATTGTCTTCCCTGAATTTTGCAAGACATTTCTTCACCCCTTTCAAGGCAGAGTAATCATAGCTTGGAAAATTGGTGTAGATAAACTTCATTATCTTTCCTGTATTTTTTATCAACTTCTCTGATGTCTCATAAATAGCAATATATGCACTTTTTATGGCGTCTTGTTGTTCCCATGAATCATTATCTGCAGATAGCCGCTTTGTATATAGCTTCATCTCGATACTTGCCATTTGTATATGTCCTAACGTATTCCAAATAGTCAAGTTATCCGTGAATGCTTCTTTCTTGGCTGTCCATACTGGCATTACAGAAAGACTCGCTTTATCTAAAACCTTATTACACTGCGTAATATTTGTTTTGCAATGTTTGATACCTTTCACAATTTCTTCAAGACACGCTTGCTCCACTTGCAAGGTTGAATCCAAGTTGTGTCTTAACTCTTCTCGATTCTCTTCGATGCGTTTGAGAAGAAATATATCTAATTGGCTCTTGTTATTTTTCATTGCGGTGTTTTGCTTCAATGAATCAAGTTCTTTGTCTGACCACGAATGAACTGTAAGTCCTTTGTTCTGAACATTAGAAATCGCTTGTTCATCTTCTGGCTGCAATGAATAGGGCTTGTCTATTATAAAATTCTCTTTTGAGTTCATAACAGAATCATTCCTCAAACGTTTCAATAATTGTCTCTATGATTTTCTTCATTAGGTCGATGTCATTCAGATTGCCTACAATCTCTTTCAAGAAACTGATTTTATCCTGCACTTCCTCCTCTTTAATAGTATCATAGGATATACCATTCATCAGTTCTCCACCAATACTAGCTAAATACCGATTACGAGTTGTTGGCACATGAAAGACTTTCAATAATACTTCTTCTGCCGACCATCCATAAGTATTGCTTTCTATTCTTTTCGCTTTTATCAGACATTGTTTGTCTTTATATAGATGCAGCACTTCAGAGCGTTTTATCGGTAAGTCTGAAACCAAGAAGTTACTATGTGTAGCTATCAACAGATGGCAGGCTTGTCCTCTTAGACATTTGTCTAAGTAGTCTATTACACAGTTCATACCCAATGGCATGGATGGAATTATTGATTCGATTCAGTTGTTCTTGTGAGGCAGAAGCTATATTACTGAGAAGAGTAAACAAGATGGAAGTCGGTGAAATCATGTTTCCATTGACTTTTGCACCTATATACTTATAGAAATGAAACTGCTCTCTTTCTTCGCTTCTCGGAACCTTAAACTTATCACAGATGCTAAAACTGGTAGTCACAATCCGTGGCAAATAATCGAGTAAAACAGAACTTTCGTATCCGTCTATATAAAAATGCAAATGTCCTTCTTTCCAATCTAATTTGCATACCGCCTCATTCATATAGTAAATAAGCGTAGTGCAAAAGATGTATTTAGGACGTCTCACCATCGAATACATGGTATAGCTTACCCAAACATAAAAGAGAAAATCAACGATAGCCTCTAATATAAGACTTTTACCAACGCCATTTTCCCCAATCAATAGCGTGTATTGACTATCTTGTAATTTACTTTCAGGTTGAGTAAAATTCAACGTAAAAGAATGGTTGCCATCTTGCAAAAAAGTTGCACTTAATATTTTGAATGCCATACTGCTTGATAAACTATAATGATATTTGTCCAACTAATATCTGTTTCATATTTTTTCTTTTAAACGTTTAAAAATGTATTTAAAATGCAAACATACAATTTCCCCCTCACACCACCTAATTTCTTTTCTTATTTTAACGCAAAGATTGCGCAAACCGAAGACAATACAAAATAAGCTTGTTTATTTTTATTGTTGAGGTGCAGCCAATCTTATGTAAAGATTGCGCAAATCATCCCCACGGATGAAAGCTCCCACGGATAATTAATCTCCCACAGATTCCACAGATTTGCACAGATTATTTTCCATGTGGACTACACTTCCACCCATCTGCAAGTAAACGGTTGCCCAAGCAACAGAAAATCTGTGAAAATCTGTGCAATCTGTGGGAGACTTTATCTTAAAGAGATTTCCCAATCCATAAGCCAATCAACTTACAGATTGGGATTTAATCAATTGTCTCCGTTAGGTTTATGGCTCAACAATTGAGCCGTTTCTGAAAATTCGTTTATAAGTTGAACCATATTCGGATTATCATTTCTTACAATGATAGTTGCTTCATTCAAAATGCCATCAGCATCAACCAAAGAAGTACTCATGGTTGAATAAGAATATCTATGTTTAGAAGCATTGAACCAACGGGCAAACAATCTGCTACGCATAGATTGTCTCCCATCACCTGTAGAGCAAATATACAACAACGCAACTTGGTTTTCGTTAAAGAACTCTTCCACAATAGGCATTATTGTATCTTTTACCTTATTGTCACGTGGTGACTTCTTGTTGTTGAGATTCGCAATAATAAGTTGGTACGCCCCTTCTTGTATAATCATATCATCATACATAAAACTAACAGCCAACTTTACATCATTGTCTGTCACGAATCGATAAGACCCATCTTGCTCAAACAACTTTACACAATAGGGTGTCAGTGCATTAATTTTGTCAATGGGAAGTGGAATCATTACAATACACTAAAATATTTGGCTTCTTTTCCAGTTTCCTTACGATATTCCTCACGCATACTTCTTTCCAACTCTGCAACAAATGCTTTTTTCTTATCGATAGAAGCTTGTACTCTCTTCAAAGCCTCTTCTCTTGTTAATTTCATTGTTCTCATAATCTTCTCCTTTTAAACGTTTAAAAATGTATTTAGATTGCAAAAATACACTTTTCCCCTCACACCACCTAATTTCTTTTCTTATTTTAACGCAAAGATTGCGCAAACCGAAGACAATACAAAATAAGCTTGTTTATTTTTATTGTTGAGGTGCAGCCAATCTTATGTAAAGATTGCGCAAATCGAATAAAGGCATCATCCTTTTACAGCAATCCTTTCCTGTCATTATCCTCAAACCAGTCCTTCAATGCTTCCTCAAAGCTCCACTTAAACTGATAGCCGCAGTTCTTCAACTTCTCACCACAGATATTAGTAGAAATCTGGAGTTTCTTCACTCTGGCAGGACAGATACCCATTGGTGAACCAAGAAGCATGGCAGCTCTTGCCATAGGCATGATAACCCAGTTAGGAATATCAGGAACAAACTGAGTCAATCCTGTTACCTTCTTCATAGCCTCAACAATATGCTGAATAGTATAAGCTGGCTCGTAGCAACAGTTATACAACTCAACACCATGTTCATGATGTTCCAAGCGATACAGCATGAAGCGAACCAACTCCTTTACATAGATACAAGCCTTGATGGTATCCTTTCTGCCAGGATACTCAAACTTATGACCACGGATAGCCCAATACAATCTGGTGAAATTACCATTCCTACTTTTTTCGGAAAGGATCCTTGTATATTCCCAAGAGCTGCTTACCGAAGTAATAGAAGAACTGCATGTCATCCACGAAGTTGCGCTTGAAGAGGCGCTTTGGTTCCTTCATGCAACGATACAACCATTCCATGCCGATTTTCTGCCAAATCTTAGGCGCACCCACCCCAACGAGTAGCACATTAAGCACCACTCTCGTTCACGATGCGAACCAACTCCTCGCATTCATCCTCATGCTTCTCGAAACCAAAGGAAGGAGAATGAGCACCAACCACCATTTGGTGACCTACCTTCTCATTGATACGTTCCATTGCCTTGGCAGCAATACCCTCCTTGGCACCAAGCAAGAAGATCTTGCAGTCAGCATCATCCTTATGATACATATAATAAGAGGTGAAGAAGCTGGAACCCGGAATCGCTTCCTTAATTGGAATCTTCAACAACTTACCGAACAGGTAGAGGATTTTGCTGTCACACACCACCCATTCCGACTTCAGATACACATCATAAAACTCATTGTCCTACTGAAGCTTAATCAGATGGTCAAGATTAGGAGTCACAAGAACACCCTCCTTCAGATTCTCCAAAAGTTCCTGACGAGTAATGTTCAGAATATCTATATTTAATACTTTAACAGTTTCCATAATTATGTCATTTTTAACCTAAAAATAGGTTATCTTTTAATAAGTCTTATCTACAGTCACTTTGCCCCTTTCATAAAGTTTCAAGAACTTTGAATTAAAAAGATTCGCAGGCATCTTGCGTTTCAACAATTCATAGAAATTCTTATCGTGGGTCGTTAAAATAATCTGCTTTTTATTTGTAAAAGCTAAATTTCTCAACAAATCAATTAATGATAAGATATTTATATCATCAAGAGATTGAATAGGGTCATCGATAAATATACAGTCTACTGCTTCCCCTTTGTCATTCTTTGCATGTAATGCTTTTGCCAAAAAGATACAAAATGACAAGATGTTGATTTGCGCAGTACTAAAGTATAAGTTGGGAACAATCGGCTTCATATCCTTATCCATTTGTCTCATTACAATACTCAACTTTGGCCTTATATTATCGAAATTACACGAAAACTTTATTTTTTTATAATCAGGGTGTGGATCTATTGTATTATAAAGTCGATTAATCAAATCTAAATCAAAAAAATTATTAACATAGTCATTAATATAATTCTCTAATGATACATTTTCATTTGAACAACACTTCAGCTCACTTTCTAAAGTACTGATCACCTTCTTTAATTTATTTTTTTCATCTAGATTTTCCTGATACTCCATGTATTTTATGGATTTCACCATTAAGTCTTTTAAGATTTCAAGTTCTTTTATGTTTCCAGTTATAGTCAACTTTGATTTTGCATTACGCTGCTGAGCTTCATTAACCGCCACTTTCACCATCTTGATATCAAGACTTTGTTCTATTTGCAGAGGATCCAATTCATGCACCTCACACTGAGTATTCAGATAAGACAATGTTTTAGAAACATTAGTCTTCACATCCTCTATCTCAGACTCCGTTATTTTTTTAAATTCCACATTCAGGTCGATTTGATCCTCCGATATTCCCTCAACCTCCAGTTTCTGGATAGAATCTTTTAAGACTGAAGCATGAATATCGAGTTTCTTTATTTCTTCAGAAACCACCTTCTGTCTATCTTTCCATTGTATTGATGAAAAAGAAGGACTACGTAAATCCTGCTTTAACTTTTCTGAAAGATTCAAATACTCTGGATTTGTTAACAATGCAGAATATTGAACCAGCAAAATTTCTTTGGATTTTTGTTTATTTTCAACAGTCTCAAGCACCGTATTTTTCTCTTTCTCCTTATTTCTTATAGACTCATCGACATCTTTAATTTCTATTTCTTTGCTTGATTTATGGTCCATATAAGCAAGTAGGAGTTGTTCCAATGAGAAATCCTTAAACTCCAAAGACAAATTCTGTATAGCCTCCTTTTGGGTTTCAATTTCCGATTTTAACTCTACTTGAGCTCTTTCTTTCTCAACAATAGAGTCTTTAAGCTGATAGATGAGCTTATTACATTTTTCAACTTTATTAGAGATAACACCAAGAAGATTAGTTTGAGCATTCTGAATTTCTCGAGACAAACTTTGAATTTCATCAACGATACGTTGCTTTTGTCCTATAAGATTCTTTATCGAATCATCTAGGATATTATTTGCTTCTATTCGTTGCAATAATTCCTCCTGCGATTTATAATCATAGCCACAGACTGGACATACTCCATCTTTTAGGACACTATTTACATTTTGGACATCGATAATTAATTTTCTTACTACATTTTGATAGTCCTTTTGACCACTGATTAGCCCTTCTACCTCTGCCAATTCTCCTTTCTGTTGCTTTCGCTTTTCCACATTATTTTTCAAAGCGACAACCGTATCTGGGAAGAAGTCATCAGACATTAAGACAAAGTCTAAATCATTAACTTTCTGCACATATGAAGACAAAGTAATACGTCTGGAAGAAAGCTTGGTAATCCTATTTCGTGCATTATCAATCTCTTTAATTATGGTTCGTATTTTTTTGTCTTTGGCAGCAATACTCTGTAACTCGCTCTGAAATCTCGCATAATCATCTTCAAGAGAAGACAGTTTGGAATCTATAGATTTCAATTCCCCCATCACAGATTGGCGCTTTTTTGTTCCTTGCGATATCTCATTACAGAGAGTTGCCTCTTTTCCCTTCAATATTTTTATTTCTTCTTCTATTTTTTTTTTGCTTTGTCTCATTTTCAACCAAGGAAACGGTAGTATCATGAAGGGATATTAAATGATTTAATCCAAAGTTTAATTCATCGTTTTCTATCTTATAAGGCATTCTGACCTTAAATAACGAAGACAATTCTTTTCGCAACTGCTTAAGTTTGTATTGCTTTTCTAGTTCTTCATTCACTCTTTTGAGCTTTATTTTCTCATTCTTTATATGTATCAGCTCAATACTGAGTTGAGATAAAGACAGACAATCAGACTTTCCTTCAAGCGAATCATCAAGATGTAGTATAATAGAATCTAACTTTTCCTGATTTTTCAAAAGAGAAACTATTTTGTTGTCAACAATAACTATAGATTCATTCAAATTGTCTTTTGTAAGTTCACTGAGGGTAGGAAAAACGATATTCTGTTCTTCTAACTTAGTAAGTTGCTTTTCAAATTCATTTTTTACATTACCTGTAACAGGTTCCGACAAAAGCTCATCCAAGTCCTCGACTCTTTTTTCTGTTTTATTTTTCTCTGCATTTAAAGCGTTGATCTTCTGTTTCAACTTGAACCTATAACTTACAATATCATCACCATCATAAAAATATTTAAGAAATATTTCATATCGATTTTCTGGATCAGTTGCAGAAACAAATTCACTAAACCAATCTTGAGATAAGATGACACTTCGAAAATATTCATTCTTTAAATTATTTTTGCGACCATATAGATTTTCATCCGTATCTGTATAAATATTTCCATAACGTGCACCATCCTCGCAACCTATACTTATTTTAATAGGGGTTTTAACACATTCTTTATTATGTAAAAAAGACTTTTTATCTCGCAACTTCTTATCTACAACATTGTCATCTTTGTAATTCGCCTTTTCAAATCGCTCAATTCTGTTGGTCATGCCAAACTCTATGGCATCCAAAAGAGAGGTTTTACCAAAACCATTAGGAGCCTGTATGGCAACTAAATTGGCATTAACACCATCTTTTGAAAAATCAATATCTGCTTCTTCAAAACAGCGAAACGCCCGTATATAAATTGATTTAATCTTCATGATTATTTCGTTCTATCAATTCTACAACCTTATCATCCTTAACAAATGGTTTACCATCAACAGCATTTTCTGTCTCAATGGTATAACACAAATATTTATGAATTAGATATTCTGGAATATCATTTCCCTCTATCTCCTTTGCAGAAATAATAATCTTTCTAGAAGAGAGGGTATTATGTTCAATCTTAAACTTCAGATTTCTCCGAAGAGATTCTATGTCTTCGACAACATAGAAAAGATAAAAGTTCCACCTTTCAAAGTCATCAGTTAAACTTCGCTGATATGTCAACGCTATATCATCACGTATCATTTTCCATTCTACCGCCAACTCTGCAACACTCATTGACTCTGTTACAAAAATATCAACCGTAGAACCTACGTCAAAAATATCAGAAACAAATCTTTTAATCTTTGTCTTTTCCATATATAGCATTTTTAAGTAAATCCAAATAAAAATCGAGAGACCTTTTTGAATGTTCTCCTATGGCTCTAGAATTATGATTTATCGTATCGACAAATAGTTTATTGTTAACAAAAGTCACATAGGCCAACATATTTTTACCACCTTTTGAAATATCCAAGCCATTCTCTTCTATATAAGCCCTACCGATATCTGGCACCTCCTGTTCAGAGGGGCACACGTCATAATCATAGTCAGTAGACTTAATTCCACCAACAACCACAATTGTATCTTTATCTATTTTCCCGATTACGCAGGGTTTAACAAAGTCTCTTGCTTCAGAAATATCAAAATCCTCTTCAGAATATACAAATCGAAACTTATCTGCAATAAGGCAAATTTTATCATTATTCAGTTCTATACCCGTTAAAAGCCGACTTCCTACCAGATATCTAACTATTTCTACCCATGTATCTTCCTTATAGTCATATATGTCCTCCTTATCGCCCCACAACTTATTCTGACTTTTGAGTTGCTCATATATTTCTTGAGGTGATAACTTGTTAATTTGCACAAGCAAAAAGTTTATATTAACTAACAAACTCTTCAAATCCTCAATCTTCTTCCTTGGAGAGACAGGAGAAGGAAATGCTTTTGGTGTAAAACTCTCAAACGTCAATAAGTCAAGATAGGTAATAACCTTCAAAGCATCCTCTTGGGATATCAACTTTTTGAAATTTCTTATAGGTACACATGAACTTTTTCCGTTATATTTCCGACCATCTCTGTTTGAGATACATTTATGTACTCCTAGTAGATGATAATCCCCATCAATTATTCCTCCACCAGAACATTCACTCAATTCTGCTTGCTGATGAAACTTATCATATTCATATTCAAGTAACTTATCCCCTAACATCTGCCCAAATTCTTTTATAGGATAATCTATAAAATCGCTTCGAACTTCATCCTTGTTTCTTCGAATATCAGGAAAGCCAACATGACGAAGATTCTGATAATTATAGTAGTCCTCACACAAAAAAAGCTGCTCTACCTGATAAGTGGTATCTATTTCTATGATGGCTGCATCTTCGTCTGTATCAGTAGAATGATAAGATTTGATAACTGTACAAGAGAATTCTTCCGTTAAATCAAAAGCCGTCGATATCACTATCTCCGAATCATCCAAGTCTTTTATGACATGATATGCTGTAAAAACGAAAAGATGGTTTCCTGCAACCGGTTTTACTAAAATGCCACTTCCTGCATTCACTTTTACAGAAAGCCGTTTTATTTGGTCAATGTAAGTCATTATTAGTAAAAAGTTTACATCTTAATTTAATCATCGGATAAGCAACCAGGTCCTCCACAGTAAAGAGACTTTGCAAAACCGATTCATAATTAAAGAGTATATTCGAATTCGTTTTTTTGATGAGGTGCGCAATTACCTCTTTATCAGGATGCCCGTAAATAGAGCCATCTGTTGATACAACAAAATTCTTTGTTGCAACAACCGCTAAAAATTTATCCGTATAGTTATTCTTACTGCCATGATGCGGAAGTTTGATAAGGTCACACATCAACTTGTTATCTTTAGAATAGCCTAACTCCTTTATCGAATGAATAACTGTATTTATATCTGCATCTCCAAGCAGCAGATTGTTTTCTCCTTCTCTAGTAGTAAGAAGAAACGCAATGGAAGCCTTATTAGCATCACTCAAATTAATTTTCCATTTACGTTCCATCAACTCATCTATGCTTATTCGATAATCATCACTGCCACTATTATCAGTCATATTTCGTTGCTCCAAAGTTGTTTGTAATGCTTTTGCGATTTTATTATGATATTTCACATTTGGTGACAGGACTGTTATCTTTCCCCAATTATATAGATATGTCTGCCCCTGGATAATACCATTTTTGTAAGTAACACCATGTTCATCTAAAAGACATTTTAGAGAAATTGCATTTGCTTTGCTATTATTAGTCGATCGATAAGATGGAACAAGGACATTGTCGTTAAACCAAACCTCATGAAGCAAAGTCTTATCAGGAAAATCATGAGAAAACCACTCTAAAAGCCCTCCAATATGATCATCATCAATATGGGTAATAATCAGCAGGTCGATATGTTCGTGTTTACTTTTCAAACTTATCAACTTGCTTTTCAAGTCTCCTGGCATCGGGTATCCACATTTTAAATCTACATAAGTTGCAGCTACACCACCATCAACAAGGATGCGGAATTTCTCATCATCATTTTCTATTGTGATAAAGAAACAGTCACCGCATCCAGCCCTTAATATCTCTATTTTTGTTTGTGTCATAATATTTTGTCCTTTATCCATTATTCTAACTTACTGAGCCCACTTTAAAAAGGGGCATATTTTGAATCCAGCATGACCAGTGAGTCATTCTGAGTGAAACATAGCAATCGGCTCCGTTGGTGAATATCTTTCGAGAAATCGCCTTGAAAGAGCCGAAAGCTTCTCTGATAGGCCCGAAAAGGGCAAATATCGATCTTTGAAATGTTGAAATCTGGAATATTACTATCCTTCGGAGGTTCATCCACATACATCTGCAATATGCATTCATACGATGTTTGAGCAAGCCCCTATATCAGGTTTTACCATTACGTGTATGAAAACTGTATTGGAACATGGCAGCTTCTACGTTATTCCGTTTATGCAGTTCCTCCAAAGGAAGGCTAAATATAAGCATTTTAAACTGGCCTTACTTTTTAAAGTAGGCACATTAGTCAATTCACCGAATACATATAATACTGCGCCATCTGGTAATCAAAGATGGTTACATTACCAGCATTTACCGTAACAGAGAAATAGGTGGCAGTATGATAGTCGAAGCCATTGATGGTATTGCCAGACATCATCATGTTTACATAAGAGGCAGTAGAGTAATCAAAGAGGTTAGGGAAATAACCAGAAAGATAATTACTCCTCTGATAATCATATACTGACAAGAAATTGCCAGTATGCGAAACACTCATCGGATGATAACCACCATTGGTAAAATCAAACACACTTGAAGCCACTCTGTTTGTCACCATAACATAAGAAGCTACGGCAACAGCTCTTCTTACATCAGCTATCATCTCTTTTCCCCTCCCATATCATTAGAATGTACTTCATCCGTTTGAGGAGCAAGAGGAGGAACTGGTGATGGTGGTCTCACCCCATGCCCCTTTTGTTGCGCCATCATAATTTGACACTGAGTGGTTATAGTCTCAGTAGTCTGTTTTGCCTCATCCAATAACTTATGAATACCTTTTGCCTCAGTTTCAGCCTTATTGAGCATTTCATCGGTCTTGAAGATAGAATATAACGAGAATACCAAGAAAATGATCATTAGGCAGCTCGCAGCAAACATAAGAACATTGAAATCCGCCTGTAGCTTATTGTATTCCAAATGCAAAAGAGCCTCTTGACGCTCTTGATGCTTATCAAGCAAAGCTTGAAGCTGTTCAATATTCTCAGAACTCTTACTCTTCACATTCTTACTGCAGTTTAAGACCTGCTCAAACACCAAAGCATCCTTCCGTTGCAAAGCCACAATATCATTTTGCGCTTGTTTATAGCAACAAGCAAGATAAGCAAATGCAGCGCAGGATACAAGTATTACAACAATGACACAAGCTACAAATCTATGCCTACCACTAATCGTGAAGACTGATTTTGTTTGACTATTCTTTTCCATACAATTCCCTTATTATATTCTTTGGCACTTTGAAAAATTCTCATTAGGTTCGCATCCATAAAAGAATGAATATTGCGAGCGATAGGGATAGTTGTCCCTACGCTCTTACTCATACTGCTCACACCCATATTGGTAGTCTTTTCGCCAATCCATTGGCTCAACAAGACCATCCAAAGATTCTTTCTGCGATAAATCTGGCTGGGAACAGCAAGCCAGCCATAAGGTAACCTTGTAAGTATGTGGCTCCTTCCACATGCGATATACAAAGCGGAGATTTGTCTTATCCACCCAAGCAGGATAGTAGTCAATTACTTCCACCCTATTCCTTCGTCATGTTCCAAAGGAACAGGCTATTACCGATTATATATCTGCGCCACATACGCTTCGGTTCCTTCATCAGACGATAGAGCCATTCCAGACCGTGCTCTTGTCACCAGATAGGGGCACGCTCCACGGTACCAGCGAAGAAGTCGAAGACGGCACCGATGGTACCTACATGGCAATGGATGTTCAACTCATTCCAATGAGAGTACGTCCACTTCTCCTGCTTAGGCGCCGTCATACCAATCCAGAGCAAATCAGGGTTGGCAGCATTGATGGCATCAATGATAGCCTTGTTGTCCTCATTACCATCCTCATCTTGCGGAAGCAAGGTACGAACACATCCCCAACTACATTCTGGCCTTCTGAATCCCCCACCTACCCCAGGCGGTCCCAGCCCGCATAACCTGGCGCAGACCTTTGATGGTCCGCCAACCTTATAGCGTAGCGGTTCTGAGCACCGGAGGGCGGTTACATCCTCTCGTCCCTGAGGAAAGAGAGGCTTGGTGAGAAAGGTGGAGCCTTCTTTAATGGTAAAGAAGGACGGGATGATTTTAGAACCCTCCTTATATTATAATAACCCATCCTAGAGATTACCTGGTGCATTGGATGAAAGAGCTATACAATGATACAGATAGCTGTAATACATTGAAACCAATAGTCCTTTTATCCGAATACCCTTTCAGCGATGAATCTTACAGGAAACAGGAAACCTGCGTGAGATAGCGCTTACGCGTATGCTGCTCCTTCCACATTCTATATAGAAAGCGGATATTCGGCTTATCCACGCATGCAGGATAATAACCAACATCATTCTACCCCTTGCAATTCGCTATAACATTTTTCCATTTCCTCCACCATCTTAGGAATGGTAAAGTTTTCACGCACCCTCTTCATGCCATTCTCTGCATAGCGCTTGCTTAATTCCTTATCGCCAATCAATTTATCGATAGCTCCAGCGAACGCCTTATCATCACCATTAGGTACTTCGATACCAGTCTCACCATTCAGCGAAACCCAATTCACACCACTGCCAGGAATGGTGAATGTAACAGCAGGAGTACCACAATACATAGCCTCAGCCAAGGCTACACCGAAAGCTTCATTCTTGGTGACAGATGGGAAAGCAAAGACAGATGCTGCATAATGATGCAACTTCAAGTCCTCATCAGACAAACGGCCTACAAAATGAACTCTTGATGACTTACATTGTGCTTTCAACTCATCGGTCAGAGGACCAGAGCCAGCAATAACAAATACGCAATCAGACTTCACGTATTTCTCAGCCTCAATCAAATGTGGAAGACCTTTATATTGGATATGACGACCGATAAAAAACACAATCGACTTATTGCCATACTTTGCTTTTACCGCATTGATCTTCTCCACATCACCATCACGTAAGATGAAGTTATCCTCATCCATTGCGTTCTGAACGATTCTTACCTTATCCTTAAATGGCTGCAATGGCAACGAGCCATCACGATATTGCGGGCTTGTTACACAAACCATATCTGCACGTTTAAGCAACGCAGTTTCTACTGGCTTGATAAACGGATAGATATATTTCTGCTTGATAATATCCATGTGCCAATGAATGATTAGCTTTACATTCTTTGGAATGACACATAACAAAACCCAAGCAGGAAAAGGATTGGCCCAATGAAACTGAATAACATCAGGCTTAAATTCCTTGATTGCTTTTTTCAACACCCAGAAGTATGAAAGGGATAAGGCTTGTCGAGCCACGTTGACCCATGTAGCAACTCGATAGACCTTATGTCCATTCACTTCTTCTATAACATCCTTACATTTATCATTGAAGCATACCACAGCAGTTTCATGCTTTACGGCACCCTCCACAAGATACTTGCAGATGTTCTCTACTCCACCTAAATAGGGAGAATAGTATTTTGAAATGTGTAATATTCTCATATATTATTGTTTTTTATTTTATGAATATCAAAATTTCCCAATTACCCAAGAAATTTTTCTATTGATGATTTCTATGACTGGAATACATACAGCTACAACTATTAACGTAGCAACTATACTCATCTCAATTTCTTCTCTTATAACGTCTGTAGGCATTGACACGACCTTTGATAATACCATAAGAATTATTCTTTTTAAAGGTTCATGCACACACATGATAATCAAACTATTTTGACCTAAATATGCTAAATATCCCCCCCGAATTGCAAATCTATCTATCTCTAAAGAAAGAATGACCACACACAGACTTCCTAATATTGCCATAAGATAGAACTCTTTTGGTATTATATTATGAGCCATATCTGTGTGAGGATTCAATATAAGAAATATAAAGATAAAAGCCAATAGGCAAATCACACCTATTACCATTGCATATATTGTTCTTTCTTTCAAAACTTTCATCAAAGGCTGATAGAATCTATTGCCTAATGATAAGAGAGGTACAGCTATCACTGCTTCTCCTAAACACCAAGGAAATCCATTAGAAGAACTTACTGCTACATAACAAATTATAATGCACAATACATCTATAACCCATTCGACTTTTGTACCCTTTATTTTTGAATAAAGCAATTCCGCCATAAAAAGGCAAGGCAAGAACCAAAGAACAATATTATACACAAAAGCCGACCTACAATTGATAGCCGTAAAGATATTGGCAAACTGTTGTAGTTTTACGTTCAAGCCTATACCGTTATCGAATATTGCTACATCATGCATCGGACGGAACCTTGATTCTATTAATGCCCAATACACAAAACATATAATCGAAAACACAAAATAAGGAACCAACAAACTCTTGGCTTTTTTCTTCAAAGAAAATCCCGACTTTGAATATGTCAATGCCGCTCCTGAAAGGATAAAGAACAATGGCATGTGGAATTGGTATATGATTCCACTTTTATGTAATACATGAGCAAAGACAACAAGCAATATGCCAATACCTTTCATTATATCAAGCCTTTGATCACGTTTTATTATTTTTGATTGCGTCATTATATTTATTTTTTTACTCCATTTCACCTAAAAGAGAAGAGGGGTACTGAGATTTCACTTCCCAAACGTAAATGTTTGTTATTTTCATTCAAGAATTCTATTGCCCCTATAACATGCTTCCTTGTATTTATCATAGAAGCACACTACCGTTTCACGTTTAAATCAGCCTCGACAAGATACTTGCAGATGTTCTCTACTCCACCAAGATATGGAGAGTAGTATTTTGATATATGTAATATTCTCATCGTTCTATTTTTTAGATAGTGGCATAATTCAAAAAAGTACAGGCTTTAGAAAATGTTCTATTAACCTTTTCCCCTAAGCGCTTTCTCATATATTTTTACTAAATTATTTACATGATACTCACTAGTGAAAATTTGAGGATCAAATGAATTTATTACGTTCTGTTGCATTACCTGCATATCCGTTTTTTCAAATTTACACAAGGCTTGTTTTAAAGATTCTAAACTTCCAATTTTAAAAATATAACCAGTTTTACCATCTTCTACATCCTCACTGGCAGCACATTCGTCAGGAACAATACATGGAAAACCATAAGATTTCATTTCTACAGTTGTAAGTGGAGCCCCTTCATACCAAAGTGATGGAAAAACCAAGCATTTTCCTTTGCGGACATAAGCCTCTTTTTGAGTGCCACAAACCCATCCCGCAAATTCAATATTTGGGTATTTAGTTTTATATTCATCCAACAAATACCCATCGCCTAACACGCAACCTTTTAAACCCAGTTGCGATATTGCTTCGCAAAAAAGTTCTATACCCTTTTCTGACGAAAGCCGGGCAATAAATAGGTACGTATCATTCTTTGAAATATCTACAACTTCTCGTTCATTAAGTTCTATTGGATTTTTCAAATAATACCATTCATTTGAATATCGGTATAAAGATGGTTTTGATACTCTTTCGTTTGTTACACCAATAGAAATTATAGCCATTCTATTTCTAATAGCACTTAGGGCTTTTTTTACAAAAAGATGACGTACGTTCCTAAACATCTTTTGAGCGTAGCTACGAGAATCGCAATTACAAACCGCACATGAAAATCCTCCAGGCTTTAAATGACAAATAGTCTTACTCTTATAATTATACAATCCTCCATTAGGACAGAAAGAGAAGTAATCATGAAGAGTATAGCAGACTTTTGCATTGTATTTTGCAGCAGATTCAAAAACAGAAGCAGACAAGGCCTTAGAGAAACAATGTACATGAACAATTGTTTTTGTCATGTCTAAACTTGACAAAAGACAACACATTTCATCAAACGCCTTACTATTCCAACAACCCTGTATTATAGCTTTTATACGCGAGGGATTAGAAACTATATCATATTGGTTTGTACAAATCACTTTTATATTATACTTTTCAAAAAGTGACATATCAGGAGTTGTCGCACAAAACCAAATGACATTATATCCCTTTTGCGATAAAGCATGAGCTTCCATATATGCGACTTTACCTGCACCACCATTTATATGCCCAAAATCATTGACAATAATTATGTTTTTAACCATCTTTTCTAAATATAAAATTATGTAGTTTTGGACTTCCTAAAGACTCTATTTTTGCTTCTGCATCAAATGGCAAAAAGCGCAAACCTTGACCAACATAACATCCTTTTTCTTTGAGGCTCTTAGAAACACACGTTGCTGCACCTATTGTGATTTCATTTGCAATTTTCACACCTGACAACAATGTGCAATTACTGCCTATATAACAATAGTCTCCTATTGTGATAGGTGCATCTATTCTAACGCCTGTTGCTATCTTTTTAGTAACAATAAAACTATGTGTCCAAAATTGCGTACCACTTCCAGCAATAACCGTCCCCTCACCAATAAGGATGTTATCTGTCATATCAAAAATGTGGTTCACCACTATTGCTGCTCTTTCTTTAAGAATCAACTGCACATCATGGTAAGTCTCCGGATTAGCAGAAAACTTATTTCCATTTCTTATCCAAGAATGCTTCTTTGTTATCACACTGAACGAGCCTCTCATCTGATTAAGACTTCCTATTGTCCCTCCATGAACCATTTTTTTACCTTTATAAAATTTAAATGACCAATACGGGAACCAGACTCCAATCTAAGTTCTTGAACTAGAATTAAAGAAAATCCAATCTTTACATCTTTGTCTATAGTATAATTTCTCATTCGTATGACTTTGAGAAGAATACGGACAATATATGCAGGAAACAAAAACAAGAAAAAAGCAATTATATATTTTTTCATTAATGCAAACTTTTAATTTTTCCAATGATTGACATCACTCCTACAGCCCCCAAAAATCTTTTGGCTAAAATCTTAATTTTTAACTTTAATGTTATTGGCAAAATTTGTTTTGCCATACAATAAAAACCATCTGTTGCTAATACTTTGTAAATAAGATTGCGCTTAGAACCTACTTTGGGTTGATTATACATCATTATCGCATCCCTTATAGCCCATGGATCTTCAACTGATACCTCTTGTACTTTCATAAAGTCAGCATTCCGCAGGAAAAGATTATACGCTTTATCATTATGACAATACACCAAAGTTGTTCCTTTATCATCATTCATACTTTTATTCCATATACCAATATGCCATCCATCATATATTGTATAATCCGCTGTACGTTCAGCACCTTTAAAATTGCAGCTATAACAAGACCATCTTAAAGATTCATTCTGAGAAAATGGACGTAGCATAAAGTCCGAATCATGACTTCCGTAATAGACTCTTCCATTTTCAAATTTCAGCATCAAAGAACTAGATTTAAAACCATACTTTTTACTGCGAAAATTAGCTTTAATTACAGGAGAGCCAAATACATTTTGCTGATATTCCAAATATGTTTTCCAATACTTTGGAGAAGGAACTCCATGACATACCAATTCGACAGTGAAGAGATTTGAATATGGTTTTCTCAAATAGCGAACCAGTCCATTAACTTGACATGGAGTACCACTAAATAATACCTTTTCACCATTCTTTAAGAGTTTACTAATCTGTCGATATATACCTCGTATATCACTTTGTACATATTTTGAACCAGAAAAGCGAGGAATTTCTTTAATATCATTAGTTAACAAATGCTTTACCACTAAACCATCTGAAAAAACTGCCCCACAGACATATCCTCCAAGCTGATCGATAAAACAAGTTGCTAACAGCGAGAAAAAGCCTCCAGAAGGAGATTGTTCTCTTACTGCATTATTTTTATTCTGTATAGCAAATAAATGCTTTACCCCATCATGATTGACGATAGGCTTATTTATAACAGGACAAACTTTTCTACACAAGCCACAGTCAACACACTTTGATTCATTAACAAAAGGCTGTAAAAAACCTTCTTCATCTTCATACATATTGATTGCACCTCGTGTGCATGCGGAGGCACATGCTGTACATCCACAACATTTTTCGGAATCACATAGTTTAATCATACTAAATCAAGTGCTTTCTTTAAATAATCTAATGAAGACAGTCTAAGTTTCTCTATATTTTTCTGCACCAACTCATAATCTATCGGAGTAAGCAAGGAATCAGAAATAGGAGTAGTTGAATCTATAAATCGTTCGTGATTACCAAGAATTGACAGCAAAGAAGGTATTCTACTATTTGTTGACGCAACATTCTTAGCGTTTGCATATCTTCCAAACGAATAAAATTGGCGCGAAAACAAATTAGAAAAGACTGTACAATGGAAAGAATCAGTACATACATAAGAAGCATGTGCCACAAGATTTACAAATTCTTTAGGACCAACATGCTGAGGTGTGAAATCCCCAAAGTCAAAATCAGCTTTACATATTTCGTCACTATGAGGAAGGGAGATTATTTCAATTCCTGTTTTTTTACTTAATCTATTAGCAAATTCACGATGATTAGGATTCTTACCTAAAAAATAACACAAGATATATGGCTTACTGTTGTATGGATGAGAATCTACCAATTTTTCCCATTTATCGAAAGGCATTAAAATAGTAGGATCAGCCACAACAGGTACATTTTTTCCTATCAACTCTTTAATAATGGCCTGACCGGAAGTTTCTCTAACAGAAATACAATCAATATTATTCAAATACTGCTTTGTTTTTTCCATTTGATTCTTAGGGATAGCAGACACACCAAAACTTGGTGCATAAGTTATTCTCTTTACTCCTTCCGGTACGAAATTCATAGTATAAAAATCCTTACCAAGATTCATCGGATTCCAAACCTGATCGCTACCAACAAGAGCAAAATCCCAGTCCTTAATATATTCTGCAATTCCACTTTTATCACCAATATCACATGATATTTTAAGATTCTCGGCAATAAACTGATCAAAAGCATCGTGTCGACTTTTAAAATATAAACCTAGCTGTTTATTGATATGTTTTACATAAAAGTCTCTTATCAAGAAGTTAATCTTCATTTGCAAAAGAGGCAAATTAGAAAGTCTCTTCAACTGAGACAACTTGCTGCGATGATCATTTCGAATTATAACATTCTCAAAGCCAAGACTTGTAATTATTTGCTGGGTAGCATAAGTTTGAAGTATACTACCATAATTGTAAACATCATATACTGAGAGTATTGCAACTTTCTTCATATACTAACCTAAATAAATGTTTTGTAATTTTTTACCTTCAACATTGATATTAAACCCTTTATCTGTAATGCACTTAGTATTGTCATCACGAATCTGACACTTACTATAGTCATATACCCACTTTGTCCAAGTTTCAATAGGTGCAGTTAACGAGATAAACTGAACATGTTCTCCCATTTTAAACTCAGAGGTAATGGAATCAGAAAAGATACATGGCAAACCGGCAGCTTGAGCTTCTATACCAACAACCGGCAAACCTTCAAATAAAGATGGCAACAAGAATAAATCAAAAGCCTGCATCCAATTATTCACATCAGACTGTAAGCCTAACATGTGTATCTTTGACTTGTTGGGTGATTTTTCTATAAGTTCTCTTATCTTAGCTTCATCTTCTCCTTCACCAATTAAAACCAAATGAAAGTTTCTGTCACCATATTGTGCACATAAAGCATTATATATATGCAGTAAAAAAGGATGATTCTTCTGTTCATTAAAGCGACCGACATGTCCGATTACAATATCTTCATCAGAAACACCTATTCTCTTTCTATACTCACTTCGAATTTTGGAATCAAAAGAGAAATTATTTATATCAACAGCATTATTCAATATGATAACATTTTTTAGAGTACCCCAAACATATTTACCTGCGGCTTTTCCGCATGCCAATCGATGTGTGGTAAACAGTTTTAACAATGGTTTAAATAGCCAATTAAGAAATCGACCTTTTAAATGCCCAACAACAAAAGCCATATGTGCATGCGTGATGCGGATAGGAACATTATTCATCCAGCCGAGCAACATATATAATTCTGCTAGAAAAATACGATGGCAATGAATAGCATCAAATTTTTGAGTACGCAAAAGTTTATTTATTGCTTTCAACCTAGCAAATATCCCTTTTGGAACATAAACGATATCTGCTCCCATTTCACGAAAGCCATCTTCTAACAATTGCTTTCTGTGCTTATCTATTGCAGTTATCGTAAAATGTACTTTTGTACGATCTAAATGCTTATAGTAGTTATAAACTACCCTTTCTCCTCCGCCACCATCAATAGCGGACAAGACATGTAATACCTCTTTCATTGAAGATTCTTTTTAAGTATATTATACAACAACAGAGAACACTGTTCATGACTATAATTACTCAGGATATATTCTCTTAGTTCTGGCTGCGATTTATTCTCTTGCAATGCCTTTTTAATACCTTTTCCTATACTATCAACACTAAATGGATCCACCAAATAGGCTCGGCCATCATAGTATTCTTTTGGTGCGCCTAGATTTGTCAAGACTATCTCTGCTCCATATACAGCGGCCTCAAGAGCTACCATACCAACGCCCTCAATTAAACTTGGTAAAGCAAAAACTTTAGCCCTCATATATAGATCATAAAGTTCTGCATCAGAAAGATAACCAGCATAAGATATATTTTCACTGTTACCAATGAGACTATCAAGCCATTTCTTTTGTTCATCACCATCCAAGGTTCCTGCTAGAATTAGACGGAATCCGTATTTCTTGGCAGCTTCTATTAATCTAGGAACATTTTTTCCATGGGAGCCAAGTCGACTTGCATGAAAGCAAAAATTTTCCTTTTTAGAATAATCAACCAAAGGAATATTTCTATCGAATCTTAATGATATAGGAACAATATGAACCTTTGAAGGCTCAACCCCCATACCTTCAGTCAAAAAGCTCTTTTCATATTCAGAACGAACCAGAAAGAAATCAAAGTTATTTCTACACCAATAAAGGTCATGATATATTTTGTTAAATCCAAGACGCACACAACCAAAATATCTTGTTCGTATTTTGAAATTCCTCATAGTTCCAGGATAATCTATGACAGGAGCACTAATAAGTTTCGGATGTTTGCACCCAGATAACATTCGAACGTAATCCAGCAACAGCTTTCCGAATCCAAGTAGAAGAATATAATCATAGGATTCCCAATCATATTTTCCCCACGGGGACACAAGATCTACTTCACATCCCAGTTTTTCTAACCCATCCTTCCACATGCGACCTTGGACTAAAAGTCCACCACTATAGGTTATATTGGCATATGGTACAATAATAGCTATCTTCATAATCCTAATTTTAAGTACACAAAATTTTAAACAATTCCTTTTTATGCTGTGCCGTTATTGCCTTTGTAAAAAACAAATGTAAATAGCATAGAGGATAAAAACACCTAAATAAACCATAAGAGATTACAGGCATTGTCTTTTTATAGAAAATCAAACTACTTCTAATATTCCGCATCTGCTTTACAAAGGTGACACTGGTAGCACTACCACCTTCAAGATGTACAATTTGAGGACCTTTCAATATAAAGTTATGCAGACCAGCTTTTTTCCATCTATATTGCATTTCAGATTCTTCATAATACATAAAAAAGTCTGGATCAAATTTTCCATATTGCTCAAGAACTTCTTTCTTAACAAAGATGTCTGCTCCTGTAACATAATCAACTTCAAAAAACTCAGGCGATTCATCTACACCATGATCCAACTTCATAACCGTTTTATATCCAAAACGCTTTAACAAATGATCTATCCATATTTCTCTAAATAATCGCCAAGCATTAGGAAATCTAGAATATGAATGTGTCCTTACTCCATCTTTACCTAACAGAAGACAACCTAAGGCACCAACATTCAAATCATGATTATACAGAACCATCCAATCATACATTATTTTTATAGCATTATTTTTAAGTACAGTATCTGTGTTTAGAAAAAAAACATAATCACCGACAGAGTTCTGAACTCCTAGATTATTAGCTTTACCAAAGCCTAAATTCGAACCAGATTCTATGAATTTAATTCTTCTATCTTTTGAAAAATACTCAATACTACCATCCGAAGAGGCATTATCTACAAGAATTATTTCAAAGTTAATACCATTCGTATATTCGAAAAGACTATCAATACATTGTTTAGTCAATTCTTTAGTATTATAATTTACTAAAATTATTGATACATCTACCATATTTTTATTCCCATATAAATTTAAACGGTAACAATCTAAATGAAGGTGAGGCATAAGCTTTATATGCCGTATATAACTGCGCTAAAACAATAATTGATAATATTACCTTTCCTTTCGTAGTATTCCTAAACGCAATAGGTATACAACCAGTAATGGCTAATATCCAAAGAGTTGTAAAAGATCTAGAAATCAATGGCACTGAATAAAATATATTAACAGATATTGTTGCCAAGAATAAACACTTTACAAAAATAGATTTCAATTCTATTTCTGTACAAGAATAAATGACACCTATAGTCATAAGAGTCTGAGGTAACAATGCATTTATACTAGAATTAGCCGTTCCATAAACATCATCAACAAGATAATGAGTAGATCTACTAATCTCTTCTTCATCTCTAAGAAGAAACATCAAATTTGTGAAATAGCTCAAAAAAACTTTATACATGAAGACACCTACTATCATAGAAGCAAAAACAACAAAAATCTGCTTTTTCTTACTAATTTGCGGAAGAAAATAACAAACAAGCAAGGCTACTATTACAAAGTATGACGACGAATGCCCCAAGACTGCAATTATCAGACAAAATGCTATTAAAATATCTTTTTTTATATCCAAAAACCATTTTTCATTTTTCTCATAAAATGACATAATTGCAAATATTCCCATCATAAAGAATGCATGCGCAACCATTTGTCTATGCGCAGTATTTATAAACAGGTGAGTTTGAGTATTTTGAATCAAAAACAACCATAGAATTGACAATGATGCATTATTAGAATATTTTTTAACATACAATAAAAACGGCACATTAACAATAAGACATAAACCTATTATATAAATGAAATCATAATTTCCTATCAGCCTTAAGAACTTACAAAAATAAAAGTATGGCCACTCAAGTTCATAAGTACTAGGACTATCAACACTACCATACATATCATTTTTCCCTCTAAAAAAATTAAGGTAATGAGGGTAATCGTACCCATAACCATGAGGATCACCTGTTCCGTTATGCATACCTAAAAGAAACAACAATATTAAAGCACTAATCCAATAAAAAAGGCGCTTGTTCCTTTCATTATAATTCAGAGCTAAAATAAATAGTACTATATCAAAAAAGAAGAATATACACATATTTTAATATATTATTTAGTAATCCACCTGCTATTACTTCGTGTAACAGCAGGCGGATTTATGAAATACATCTATCTTTTTATTAAAATCTTAATTAAAGACTTGATAAAACGGAAATAAGAACAACGAGCATAACTATTTTCTACAAAAACTCGCATGTTCTCATCATAATAATTCATTCCATCACCTATAAAATTAAATTGATCTTTGTCATCTATTATACGTTTTGCATGAACATTTTCTAAAGATTTCCCCTCTTGACAATGAACTCCTGTACCATCCCACCCCATGTTACGTACTTTTGTAATTGTAGGCATAACTACATTCATATTCTCTAGTACCATATAAATACTAAGAGTATTATCATTATTAGGAAGAACTTTATTTCCATAAGCCCACTGAATCGTATACAAGAGCCGATTCAAACCATGTTTTTTAAGTTTTAAAAGATTGCTCAAGCTATGCAATTTTTTACGAAAATATGCTTTGTTACAAGTATTATCACTTTTTACTATTCGATCCTTCCAAATCCCGTATCCCCAAGCAGAAAAATCAACATTCTGCATAAAATAATTATTATCGCTATACTTTATAGGATAAGGATGAGAATAGCCACAAATCGCAAGGACAGAGGAATCATTCTTATATTTCTCTAATCCTTTATTAATGTACTCCAGAAAATTAGGAGAAAAAATATTATCATCCTCTGAAAAGATATATCTGTCGACATTAATAGTAGCATCCTTTATTGCTGTTTTCCCATTTCCCTTCCCAGAAAAGAAGTAGTTTTCCTTTCTACGATAAACAGTAAGAGATCTAAACTTGTTGCTTTTCTCTTTTATATTAAGATACTCATTATTTTTTTTCCAACCATCAATATATTTATCTGATGGTGGATAATCTAAAGCTACATATACATCTGTAAATTCAGCACCAGTGCATGCTTCAAGAGACTCTAAACAATTTCTAAAATGTACATAGCGATTTAATGTCGGTATAATTACAGGCGCATAAATCATAATTTTACATATTTAATTTTATTAACATTCCATTCCGCTAGCAAACAATACTCCATTTACACGTTTGCTTCTTAGTCCCAGGAACAATCCTAGTAAAGTCCAGCATCCTACTATAATCCATTCTTGCCACACCAAAGTACAAGTCGTACCTGGTATGAGATACATTGCAGCCATAATACCAGACATCAATATTGCCATCATGCCTACATAATGACCATGAGTTACCTTGTAAGGTCTCAACATCGTTGCTTTCTTTTTTCTTAATACGACAAAAGACATAGCGACAAGACAATATGCTAAACAGCATGCAAAGTTAGCGGCATCTACAATCCAAACTAGCATGACTCGACCAAACAAAGGAGCTATGATTGAGGTTATGCCTAGTAAAGCCAATGCAACTACAGGGGTCTTGTATCTAGGATGGAGCTTGGCAAAACTCTTTGGAATCATCCGTGACTTTGCCATAGCAAACATAACGCGACTACCACCAATTAAAAATGAATTCCAACTGGTTATGATACCACAAAGTCCTCCCAATATCAATACTTTTGCCATCATATGACTACTAAAAGCGATAGCCATCGCATCAGCTGTAACCAATCCTGCACCTTGCATTGATGTAACCATCTGATTGCCATTCATCACGTAACCTATTGCCAATACAACCAAAGCGTAAAACCCTACAGCCATTGCTATGGACAGAATCATCATATGACCTAATCTTTTTAACGGCATATTTATCTCCTCAGTTGCCTGAGGGATTACATCGAAGCCAAACAAGAAGAAAGGAGTCGTGATAGCAACCTTAGCTACATTTTCAACAATAGAAATAGTATTATCACCAACAAATAATTGTTGGCTTATATTATCAGTATTTCCTGAAAAAGCAGAACCTGCAACTAATATCAATCCCACTCCAGCAATAATACAAGTCAAGATATTCTGTAACTTGGCTGCCTTTTTAGTTCCTTTTATATTGATATAAACAATTATCGCAGCAGTGACGATTGCCACAACCAACCACGATGCATAAATATCAAAGCCCTTTACTGTATATAGATATCCTTTTAAGAATCCAGGAAAAATATATTGTATGATTGTAGGAAATGATACAGCTTCAAAACATACTACTCCAACATAACTCAATATCAATGCCCAGGTACTCACAAAGGCTCCCACAGGACCAAAGGCTGCATAACAGAAGTTTTGAACACCTCCCGATTTAGGCATAGCCGTAGTCAATTCTGCATAGGCAAGTCCGACAAAATATATCATCAAACCACCTATAAGGAAACCAATGACTGTACCTAAGACACCACCAGATGTTATCCATTGCCCCGAAGACACGACCCAGCCCCAGCCTATCATGGCACCAAAGGCAACAGAAAGAACATCTAGTGTATTGAGATTTTTCTTTAAATCCGAATTTGCAGACATAACTAATTACTATAGTATATTTTTCTCAATTTATCGAAATCACTAAAGTGAATGGAAACATCTATGCCTTCAGTATTTAACACCTTTACGTGATTAAGCTTTTCAATAGTTTGACATACAGTCTCAACATCATCACACGTAAAAGAAAATGTCAACAAATACTGATAAGCATTATACTTACTGCCTATTTTTACATCTGATGTTAAAATAACATGCTCGTTATTTAAGACATCTTCTAAACCAACTATTTCTGCAACAGTTCCTGGCTTGCCATCTGACCACAGAATATAAGAACAACCACATTTTGCAGGTTTGTTACTTTTAAGTAAAGGCAAATCTTCTTTTTCATGCTTTATACCAGCTGCTATTTCAACCATCCATCTATAAGAATTAAACCCATACACGTCCATAATAGGAATTGCCATCATGTCACCTGTCATACGATACCCCATATCAAGAGCATAAAAATGACCATCTTCGTCAAGAATTAGTTCTATCCAGCAGATACCTTCGTTCATACCTTCATTTTTCAGCATGTCTTTAAAGTATGGATCCACCTCTTTCAAATATAAATCAAGCTTATCACAGGCTGTTGTATTAATTGCATAACAACTATTAGGAGTGCCAGGCTGCGATAAATCGGTATAAAGGCATACCAATGAGGCATCACCATTAGCCAATGCATAATATGCTGTATATTCGACTCCATGCAACATTCTTTCAATAATGAACTTTTCATTTTTAGAAAATGTATGTGCATAGTTTATAGCAGGTAAAATGTCTTCTTTTTTATAACAATAGCTCATTCCTCTATTAGAACCTTGGTCAACAGCCTTTACCATTACAGGATATTCTATAACGGACAACTCTGACTCTGTAGGAGGATTACTAACAAAAAAATCTTTTGCTACTGGGACTTTTGCATTTTTGCACATATCCTTAAAATCAGACTTTATAAGAGACTTTTGTCTCGTTTCACGTGTACAATAAAATGGTAAATCCAAACGTTTAGTCAATTCCAAAGCCGAATTAATGTTGAACCCACTGATTCCACAGGCAATGCCGCCAATAGAGTTCTCCTTACATTTCAATTCCAATGCATCAATGTCAGCTGTACTTAGCATCCAATACTCCGATGCAATTTGTTTGGCATTTGACATTTCCAGTTCCAAATAATCTGTTACTATCGTATAATAACCAAGCTTATTCGCTTCTGATACCATTTGGAAGACACCTTTATTCGAACCTAAAAATAAAATCTTTTTCATATAATTATTTTTTCCAATTATTAACAACAGGTTTTCTCTTTCCAGATGCAAGGACAGGAATATCATTCACATATTCGATAGAGATATTAGCCGCCTCACCTAAGAACTCCTTAAATTGCGAAATCATCTTAACTACAGAATCATCCTCTCGTCTCATGACAAGCTTAACTACAAAATCTGTCTTTGAATTTTGAATAACTTGCCATTGAGCAATGCTATCATAATGCTTTAAAATACGTCCGTAGGAAAGGGGGAAAATCGCCTTATTATCAACAGAATACGTCAAGTCAAAGCGTCTTCCAAAGAGTTTTCCGAGCACAGGATAGCCATTGCTAAACTCATCGGGAGGCAATAAAACTGCAGTATCACCATTGTCATAACGAATAAGAGGAAATGCATAATTGTACAAGTCGGTGATTACTATTCTTCCCAACTCACCATATTCCACAGGTTCATCAGAATCAAATTTTAGCACTTCAAAGAAATAACTAGCATAATTCCAATACATAGGATTATCAGTATCCTTTGTTGGAACTCGTTCCTGAGCAAGAATACCACATTCTTCATTGGCATATTGAGACTGGATATCAGCCTTCATCACACGCTTAAATAACTGTCGTACATCATCCTGTAAAGATTCTGCACCAGCAATTGCTAATTTAAGATGTGGAAATTCATATCCTTTACCATCTGCATATTGTGCCAGTTTACCCAAAGAAGATGCATACCCTCTCAAACAAACAGCCTTAGAAGAAATAGTCAACTCACATAAACGCTTCAAGTCGTCATCACCCATACTAGCTATATCGAATGGGATAATATTCTCGGACTTAATTTGTTTAGAAGTTTTCTGCTGCCATTTGTTCCATGTACGAAGATGTATCAACTTATCATGAGTTTTGAATCCTGCTATTGCTCCAAAATACTTCAGTTCTGCAATACGACGCATACGCTTACGAGTATCTTGCGGAATTTTGAAAGGAGTACCAGTAGATCCCGATGTTGTCTGAATATGTACCGGTCCAACTTGACCAGGAATCTCATCTTCCTTAACTCGAATTTCATCATAATGCTCAATCAAAGAAGCTTTATTCATGATTGGAAAATCTTTCAAATTATACCCTTTTACGTTTTTATAAAACACAGAATGAGCACGTGCATAATCCATTAAAGAATGAAGTGCTGATTCACGAATTTCTTTTCCTTCTTCCGCAGAATGCTCCTGAATATACTTCACTTCCTTGTAAGGTTTACCAATTGGAGAACCATTCAAATAATCTTTAATCCAAAACTTATTTCTAAGATATATTGCTTGAAAATCCATATTAAACTAATTTAATTTTTACAAAATCATCTATACTACCAATAATAGTATCCAGTTCTTTGCGATTTTCAGCTCGCAAAAATAAAGTACCAAGCGAAGTATTAGCACCCGTAAAAGGATGAATAGCATCACCCCTTTTTACTATCAAGCCCTCATCTTTTATATATTGCTGACGAAAAGAATCATCAATCTCAACAGTTTCCAAGATTCCTGCATGAGAAGAATGAAGGATATAATTGCACCAAACTCCATCATACTTTGGGGCTGTAATATGATCCAAAGGCATATTAAGAGCCTTCAATATCTCATTCTTAATCAATTTTTGTCCGGTAGCCATATCTTGTAGTTCTGCTATACGATTGCCTCCTCCACGAGGTGAGACCTCCATGATATAAGCTTTACCATCAGAACATACACGTGACTCGACATTATAAATACCTGTTTTCATTCCAAGAAGAGTTATCAATCTTTGTAACTGCTCGGTTAAATCATCTTGAAATTCTTGAGGCATAGAAGAAGGCCAAATCTCTATAGCAGGAGTATAAGGATTAGCAGCATCTTTATCAAACAATTGATCAGAATAAGCAGGATAAACTAACTTTCCTTCAACTGAAAAAATATCAGCACTTGATTGAGCTCCCACCTTATCCAAGAAATCCTCTATAATAAAATGCTTAGAAATAGAAGATTCCAGAGCAATTTCTATAGCCTCTTTTAAAGATTCTTTCTTCTCTACCTTTGTTACGCCCTTGCTTCCTGCAGAATCAACAGGTTTTACGATTACAGGCCAAGTAAAGTAATCAACATCATTTAATGCATCTTCAATGCTTGTATATCCTTTAGCATGAGGACAATTGAAATCATGCTCAGACAAGAATTGACGGAAAAGAGATTTGTCTTGAAGTATGCAGGCTGCTTTATAAGAGCATTGAAATGGTAGTCCCATTTTTTCTGCAACATAAGCAGCAGTTGTCACACCAGGGTCAACCGCATGAGATAAAATTCCATCAATCTGTAACTTTTGAGCTTCCTTTAAAACAGCATCCTTATCTATAATACTCACATTACAATACTCATCAGAATATTTATGAGCAATATTTGCTGGAAGATAATCAGCTGTAATTACATAAACGCCTAGCTTATGCGCCTCTTCTATAACAGGAAGAAGATAGCGCAATCCACCAAGCAACATTAACTTTTTCTGTTTCATGTAATGCTATTTTAAGATACAATCCAAAGTTCTCTGAATATCCTCATCACTCAATGCATGATGCATAGGCAAGCAGATTACGCTATCAGCCATCTTATGAGCATTTGGCAAATTTGTTGGATCAGCACTCTCTAAACCACGATAGGTAGAGAACTCACTAATCAATGGATAGAAGTAGCGACGACCCAATACATTCTGTGACTTCATCTTTGCATAAAGTTCATCACGAGTCATACCATACTTCTGTGCATCAATGAAGATTGGGAAGTAGCTATAATTATGGCGAACACCAGGCATATCATCAAAGAAGGTGATGCCTTCAACATTGCGCAAAGCCTCACGATACTTAATTGCAACCTGATGGCGAGCCTCAATAGCAGCATCTACCTGCTTCAAATTCAGTAAGCCATAGGCACTACGCATCTCATCCATCTTACTATTGATACCAGGACCAACAACCTCGGTTTCTCCTGCAAAGCCGAAGTTCTTCAAGTAATCGATACGTTTTTTGGTTTTCTCATCATGCATAACCATAGCACCACCTTCGATAGTGTTATATACCTTAGTTGCATGGAAACTCAAAGTACTCATATCACCTGCATTTAAGATACTCTCACCATTTACTTCTACACCAAAAGCGTGAGCTGCATCATAAATAACCTTCAAGCCATACTTATCAGCAATATCCTGAATTGCCTTGGTATCGCAAGGCTTTCCATAAACATGTACAGGCATAATGGCGGTAGTTTTCGGAGTTATGGCAGCCTCAATCTTATTTGGATCAAGATTACCTGTAGCAGGATCAATATCAACGAATACAGGCTTACAACCATTCCACCAAATACTATGGGTAGTAGCTACGAAGCTATATGGAGTAGTAATTACCTCGCCTGTAACTCGAAGAGCCTGCAATGCAGTAAGCAATGGTAAGGTACCATTGGTAAAGAGACTCACGTATGGAACTTTGAGGTACTCGGCAAGAGCAGCCTCCAACTTATGATGATAATCACCATTATTTGTTATCCACTTGCTGTCCCAAATTTTCTGGAGTTCAGCATGAAAATCATCCAAATTTGGCAGTAACGGAGAGGTTACTGTTATCAATTTATTATCCATAAAATTATATGATTAAATTATTATTTTCTTTTTAATTTTCTTGGAATCATGCTCATAGTTTCATCCCATTCTTTTCGGAGAAACAATTTCGCACCTGCTAAGTAAACTATGATTCCAACGATAACACCCACAACCAGTTGGATATAGATATTGGATGTAGCCAAGAGAGAAGCATGAATCAAGAGCCACATGGCAAATGATACTCCGATGACAGGAAGAAGATCTCCCATTTGCTTAAGATAACCGACATTGATAAGCTTGCCGGTGTAGTAAGTATTGATTATCAAAGCAATCATCGAGGTAAAAACACTTCCGCTTACCATCCAAATAATACCTTGTGGAATCGTGACGCACATTACACAGACGCCAACTATTTTTTTGCAAATTTCCAAACGGAAAAATAAGTCAGAACGACCTTTCACGGTCAGCAGATTCAAGTTGATAGCATGAATAGGATACCACATCATCGAAAAACACATAATCTGTAACAGAATGATGCACCCTTCCCATTTATCAGTCAACACTACTCTAACTAGAGGGTTGGCTATGGCTGACAATAACATCATAAGTGGGAAAATGATAAAAGCTGACAGTTTGAGAATCTTACGATAATTACGTTCCAGCCTCTCATCTTCGTTCTGTATACTGCTCAACACAGGAAATGTAACTCGTTGAAGGACACCTGTAACATTGCTGGACGGCAATGTCGCAAACTGTTGCGCCCTCGTATAATTACCTAAGTCATTCGCACTAAAGAACTTTCCAATGACGATAGGATAAATATTATTATAAGTCGTATCTAGCAATCCTGAACCTAACATTTTACTACCAAAGCCCCAAAGATAGTGGAACGAATCCCAAGACCAGGTTCTTTTGGGTTTCCATTTGCCTAATATCCACAAAAGTATTGTCCGAATCAAGTAGCCTCCAACTTGCTGGCAAACTAATGACCAAACACCAAATCCATTGAAAGCCATTACTAAGCCTACAACTCCACTCACGATAGCTCCTGACAATGAAACAATGGCCTGTGTTTTAAAGTCAATCTTTCGTGTAAGAATAGCTTGTTGTACAGCACAAAGAGGATTGAAGAGTGTAGCTAAGGCTGTTATTTTTAGAAGGTTGGAAAGTATAGGAGTATGATAGAATTCGGATATCAACGGAGAGGTAAAGAATAAAATGGAATAACATACGATACCAACTCCGATGTTGAAATAAAAAGCAGTAGAAAGATCATCTTCCGTCAAATTAGGCTTTCTGATAAGTGCTGTAGAGAAGCCACTATCAATGATACATTGGGCTATAGCCAAGAATACCAATGGCATTGCTATTGTACCATAATCTTCAGGCGAAAGCAAGCGAGCCAATATGATTCCAAACAAAAATTGAACACCCTGTGTCGCAAATCGTTCTATAAAACTCCAAACTAACCCTTTCTGTGTTTTTGATTTTAAATTATCTGACATAAATTATTTTTAATTAAATTTGGCAAGTTGTTTATCAATAAAAACAAACGTCCATTTTTCTAATGTATGAATTCGGATATAGTCAATGGTAATGCAAGAGAAAAAAATACAGAATATGCTAATTAAAGAAAACAAAACCAGTTGATCGCTAGAATATTGCCCAACGCAATCCACAACATCTTTCAATAACCATTGACGCATAGTACCACTATTGGCATGAATGCAAAGCACTCCAAATGTACTTGCACTAATCGTATTTATCAATTTGCTTTGCTTTATAGGCAAATCCTTGAAATACATAAATGAGCATACCGAAACTATTACTGCAAAAATAGCATTGGAATCAGATACTAATCTATAAGGGATTAACTTAATTCCATATTTTAGATGCAGAAATATAAAACCTATAGTGCAAACCATAGACAAAGCAACAGATACCAATGTTATCATTCCCCACTGAATATTCTTTACTGAAGGAAATACTCCATAAAGACGTATATAAGAAGAGATTAAATACAAGACACTGAACCATGTAACATAATTGAACACAACATGTATCTTAGGTATCATTGCTAAAAATGTATACGTAAACAGGCATAATGCCAGAAGGTATTGATGTCTCTTTTTTTCTAAGTTTCCGACCAGTACATTTAAAAAAGGAATAAAAAGATAAAAGACAAGGAAACAGGAAGTAAAACCATTGTGTATACTTGTAATGGGTAATACATCTTTCAACATCATTTTTATCGAGAAACTCTCATACCCTGTAGCTACAAATATCGCCCATATCATTATATTATAAAACAATACTTCAAGAAAAAGTTTCAAGAACTTTATCAAAGAGATATTGGAACGACACATAAAGTAGCCAGTAATCAACACAAAACAATTGATTCCAGTCTTTCCCCACATACCTAAGATATAGAGGTAAAGGGATTTGGAAGACATAGGATCGTCTGCCATTACTTCCATCAATCCACTATTTACCACATAGTGATGAGCCACAATGAGCATCATCACAATGATACGATACAGCTCTAAGTTGGAGCGGCGTGTTTTTGCCCCCCCCATAACGTGGTCAGTTGTCTTAATATTTATCTTTTCCATTGATATTTACAAGAATCTTTGCCTCATTAGTTATCGATCTTTATACATATTCTCATAATACTTCTGATACTCCCCAGAAGTAACATGATCCATCC
>OHBM01000417.1_pt1 | contig 34420 bp, 35 predicted proteins | sample 1577251 | NCBI WGS metagenome assembly OHBM01 (sample SAMEA3541557, study PRJEB24748) | human gut metagenome | biome: human gut; feature: human-associated habitat; material: faeces | place: China | collected 2012 | reverse complement strand
ATGGGATCACACACAGACGCTGGTTAGCACTGGCCAATCAGGGGCTATATCATCTGGTAAGAGAGTATGTGAAAGGGGATATTTTAAAGGATTACCGTCTGTTTGAACAGATCCTTCCATATAAAGATGACAAAGAATTTTGTAAAAAATATGAGAAGGTCAAACGAAATAATAAGATCCGTTTTGCAAAGTATATCAAAGAAAAGCAAGGGATCGAAGTGAACCCAGAATCTATTTTTGATGTTCATTGCAAACGTTTGCATGAGTATAAACGACAGCTGTTAAAATGTCTGCATATCATTTATATATATCAGAAGATCAAAAAAGATCCAGCATGTATTACAACACCGATCACATTTATTTTTGCGGCGAAAGCAGCACCGGGATATGCCAGGGCAAAAGAGATCATAAGGCTGATCCATTCCATTCAGGAAATGGTGAATAAAGATCCAGATATGGACGGAAAGATTCAGGTGGTTTTCGTAGAAAATTATTGTGTATCGGTTGCGGAGATGCTGATTCCGGCAGCAGATATCAGTGAGCAGATTTCTACCGCAGGAATGGAAGCATCTGGAACAGGAAATATGAAATTTATGATGAATGGTGCATTGACGATCGGCACTATGGATGGAGCCAATATAGAGATCGCAGAGCGTGTAGGTCAGGAGAATATCTTTATCTTCGGGGACAGCGCTGAGGGTAATTACAATAAAAAAATGTACCATACATACAATCCAGGGATTATTTTCGAGAATCATCCAGGAATCCGTGATGTATGTAATTGTCTGATCGAAGGAAATCTGTTACGATACGGAAACAGAAAATATTCAGAGATTTACCAGAATCTTTTATTTGGGGAATATGGAGAGGCAGATCCATACTACATACTTGCAGATTTTCCGTCTTATATTGAAACATATGAAAAAGTATATCATTTGTATGTCGATCATAAGGATGAATGGATTAAAAAAGCAATTGTTAATACAGCAAAATCCGGATATTTTTCATCAGACCGAACGATTGAACAATATAATGAAAAAATCTGGAATCTGAAACCAGTAAAATAAGAGTTACAAAAAAGATGAGATTAAATTATGATTCATAACGCGTCAGTAGAAAAATACAGAACTCCCGTAGGTGCAGTCACATGTGGAAGCGAGATGATGATCCGCCTGTATGATGTAGGGCAGGAAGTCAATAAGGCAGAGATCATCATGTATTCTGAAAGTTTTCACCGGGAGTATGAGATGAAACGAAAAAAAGACTGCATGGAAGAACACATAAAGATGACCAGTGAAGCAGGTGTTGTCTGGTATTATTTCAGAATCTGGGAACATGGGAAATGTTATTTTTATGGAGCCAGACATGGGAAGACACAAGGAGAAGGAATGATCGTTGATGACAACCCGGATAGTTTTCAGATCACCGTATATGAAGAAAATTTTGATACCCCAAGGTGGATGTCAAAAGGAATCATGTATCAGATTTTCCCAGATCGTTTCTGCCAGGGAAACAAAGAAAATATGAAACACGGGAAAGCATATCATGAAAATATGGGAAGAACGGTCTATCTGCATGATGACTGGGAAGAACAGCCAGTATTTGGACCACTTCCAGGAAAAGAATTTTATGATCCATGTGATTATTTTGGTGGAGATATTGAGGGAATCATATCCAAACTTGATGATCTGAAACGATTGGGGATCAGTTGTATTTATCTGAATCCGATTGGAGAAGCAGCATCAAACCACCGCTATAATACATCAGATTATAAGAAAGTCGATCCATTCCTTGGAAATAACGAAGATTTTAAGCGGCTATGCCAGCTTGCAAAAGAACGCAGGATTCATGTGATCTTGGATGGGGTATATTCCCACACTGGGGATGATAGTGTCTATTTTAACAAAAAGGGAAATTACGAAGAACCAGGGGCATATCAAGGGGAAGAGTCAAAGTACTATGATTGGTATGACTTTAACGAAGATGGAACTTATAAGCCCCCAGGGCGTGCTGGAGGGAGCCATCCCGCTGTCCCTTGCCAATTCCGGCATCCGGGCGGCGCTGGGCAAGCTGTTTACATGGAAATTCAGCATCCTGCTGTCGGTGATTGCGCTGAGCGTACTGTTCTACCGACCGTTCTGCAAGTGGCTCTGCCCGCTGGGCGCGTTCTACGCGCTGTTCAACCGGGTGTCCCTCTTCCAGATGAAGGTGGATAAGAATAAGTGCGTCTCCTGTGGGAAATGCGCCAAGGTATGCAAGATGGATGTGGACGTGACAAAGACGCCCAACCATGCCGAGTGCATCCGCTGCGGGATGTGCGTCCGCGCCTGTCCCACCAGCGCCGTCAGCTTCCGCTACGGCTTTGGAGACGGCAAAAAAGAACCTGCAAATGAATTAAAAACGGAGGAAACAAAATGAACGCAAAGAAAATCATCACACTGCTGCTGGCGCTGGTGCTGGCCGCCGGTATGGTCGCCTGCGGCACAAAGCCCGCGGAGGACACGGACGGCAAGGATGGCAATGAAGAGGCAAAGGCGCTGTACGAGCAGCTGATGGCGCAGGAAAATGCCATCCTGTCGGAAAACACAGCTCTTTGGGAAAAGCTCTTTATGGCAGCCGATAAGGGCATGGCCATGATAGAGGACGGCGGCAACTACGGCGATTTTCTGCTCAAGACCATCGAGAACGCCAAGGATCAGTTCACCGAGGAGGAGCTGACGCTGCTCACCGGCGAGGCCACCAAGATCAAGGATATTGAGAACCAGCGGGCGGAGCTGGAGACGAAGTATCCCTGGCTGTCAGAGACACCTGATAGTGATGACAATACGAGCGTCCCGGCGGGCAGCGATATGACCACGCCGCCTGACGATGGCAGTATGCAGAAGTTTCCCGCCTTTGAGGGCAAGGATCTGGACGGCAACACGGTGAAGAGCAGCGAGCTGTTCGCCAAAAACGCCGTCACCGTGGTGAATTTCTGGTTTACCACCTGCAACCCCTGCGTGGGTGAGCTTGGTGAGTTGGACGCGCTGAACAAGGAGCTTGCGGAGAAGGGCGGCGCCCTCATCGGCGTCAACACCTTCACGCTGGACGGCGACGAGACGGCCATCTCTGAGGCAAAGGACGTGCTGGCCAAGAAGGGCGCGACCTATCAGAATGTGTATTTTGCTTCCAACGGTGAGGCGGGAAAGTTCACCACCAATATCTTTGCCTATCCCACCACCTATGTGGTTGACAGGAACGGCAACATCGTGGGCGACCCCATCGTGGGCGCTATTACGGAAAAGAAGCAGGCGGAGGCACTGCAAGCCCAAATCGACAAGGCGCTCTCCGCCGATAGGGGCTGACAAACGGAGGTTTCCCCGCAAGGAGGAATACGCGCCATAAGGCGGCGGACAGGTAATGTCCGCCGCCTTATGGCTATTTTAGACGAGGTGTTTGCAAATTGATCTCAGACGAACCACGTATCGGTCAATCAGCCGTTCTTGCGCTTGATGATCAAGCTTGCCACCAGCGCGATCCCAAGGATCACCGCCAGCCCTTTCCGGCATTTACGCATGGGTCGTCTCCTTTCCGTGTTCACACACGCTTACTCCGTCTACTGGGGATAGAAGTAGATCACCGTGTCCGGCTCCAACTGAATGGGCAGATAGGAGCCGTGCTGTCCCTTGTCAACGGACAGATAGCCGACGCTGCCGAAAAACTATCTCGTAGGCGGCTACTATGCCACCACCGACAAGGGCGCGAAATATCTTCGCCCGGAGTTCGTGGACGAATACGCCCGTAATATCGCTGCCAGTCTAAACGAGATGAAGCCCGCAGAGTTCGCGGCTATGCTGCGTGATCTAAAGCGGGCAAAGAAGTCCACGCTCCCGTTTGAGGCTCGAAAGACGGCGGCTGCCGAATTGTTCCCCCGTGCAATCGGCCTTGTCCACAAGAAAAAAGCCCCGTCCATTTTGACGGAGTTCATCAAGGTAAATCTTGCCGCTATCAAGACGGATGATGATTGGTCGGCGTTCTATCGGCACATGAACGCTATCAACGGTTTCCTTATGGCGGGAGGTGATGCCTAATGCCCACAGACCCAGACCTATGCTGTATTAGTGCTGCAATCAACAATGACCCTTCTGTTTTTCTGCCGATGCTGCTTGCCTATATCGAGAACAGCGTTTATAATAAGGTCAATGAAGAGTACCGGAGAGGCAGTTTTGCTTCCTCTCCGGTGCTCTTTTGCGTTCTTTTCCGTTCACATCACCTGTGCCATGAAGCTGCCCATGGTTTGCGCGGCCTTGTCCCCTGCATAGGTGCGCAGGGCAAGGCCCGCGTCGCAGCGATCCGGCATGCTGCTGATGGCTTTTATTTTTTGAAGAACGCCACCACGACGGCGCCGGGGCCTGCATGCGTCCCGATCACGCTTCCTACGGTGGTGTAGCGAATCTCCTTCAGTTTTCCCTCCCAGATGTGACGGCTGTCCTCGATGTACTTCAATAAAAGCGCATCGGAAAGCCCGCTGTAGCCCAGCAGTACCGGCTTGCTGAAATCAATGCCGCCCACCTTGTCGATCTCCTGAACCAGCAGGTTGTTGCCCATTTTAGAGCCGCGTGCTTTTCCGAGTACGCGAATCTCCCCGTCAATAACGGAGATCACGGGCTTGATGTTCAGTATCCCACCGGCAAATGCGGCTGTTTTTGAAATGCGGCCGCCCCGCTTGAGGTATTCGAGGGTGTCCACCAGCGCCACAACGACGATCCTTTCCTTTTCTTCCTCCACAGCCTTCGCAATTTCCTCCGCAGAGGCTCCTGCGTCCAAAAGCCGGAACGCAAGCTCCACCAGAATGCCGGTACCCATGGCCGCGCTTGCGCCGTCCACAACATAGATGTTTTCATATTCCGCCGCCGCGATCACGGCGCTTTGATAGGTGCCGGAGAGCTTGGACGCGAGGGTGATGACAACGGCGGCCTCTCCCGCCTGCTTTGCCTTTTCAAACGCTCCGCTAAAGTCATTCGGCGCCGCCTGACTGGTGGTGGGCAGCACATCGCTCTCGACCAGCTTCTCATAGAAGGTCTTGTTGTCGATGGTCACGCCGTCGATGTATTCCTCCTGACCGAAGTGAACGGTGAGGGGGACCGTATAGACCCGCTCCTTGATCTCGGGGATCAGATCGGCGGTGGAATCAACGATGATCCTTGTTTTCAATTGCATTACATCTCCTTATTCTTCGCTGTTTTGGACGATAGCCTCAAGGCGGCTGCTGATGGTGGAGAGGCTGCGGTAGAACGCGACCCTCTCCTCCTCCGTAAGGTCATGGCTGACCGTCTCAAGGATGCCGCCGATCCTCTCTGCGATTCTTTTGCCGGCCTCCCGCCCCTTCTCCGTCAGGAGCAGGGGGCTTTTGTACCGCTTGGCGTCAACATCGCGCCTGAGAAAGCCGTTGGTTTCCAGATAGTCCACCGCGCGGGAAATGGTGGCCTTGTCCTCCTCGCAGTGCTCGCACAGCTCCGCCGAGGTCACACTGCCCAGTGAATACATGTAGTACAGGCAGGACACGTGGGCACTTCTCAGATGATAGGAGGCCATCTCCTGATTTTTGATTTTCCGTATGTCGCGGCTTATCCTGTTGATCAAAACAGTAAATGTTTCAAATCGTCTCTGCATGGCATCCTCCACTCTCACAAATGTTGAAGTATCAACAAGCGGACTTTACCACACAAACGTTGAAATGTCAACAACAAAATCTGTTCGGATTTCAGAGCGGGGTCTGGGTGGGTTCATGCAATAAGCCCGCGGTTCCGGCGACAAGGGCACGCCCATCATCTACATCCAGGGCTATTTCGACAACTACACCAACGAATAAGCAGCAGTCCCCCGGCTTCCGCCAGGAGACTGCGCAGCAAAAAAGAGCACCCTCACGGGTGCTCTTTTGCGGTCACAGGGGCGGCCTCCGGCTGGATGCCATCCTGAAAAGTACGCAGGCGGAGTTGATAGAAGCGCGTTTCTATGGTAAAATCAGAAAAAAGACTTTTGGAGGTGCGGCCTTGAAAACGGATCATCTGGCTCTGCTGCGCGCAGGTGCACCGCTGACCACCCGTCAGCAGCTGTCCCTGACGCTGCAGCTCAGTTGGCCGGCTATTATGGCACAGCTCGCCACCATTATCATGCAATACATCGACGCAGCTATGGTGGGTCGTCTGGGTGCGACCCAGTCAGCGGCGGTGGGGCTGGTGGCCTCCACCACCTGGCTTTTCGGAGGGCTGTCTTATGCGGCGGCTATGGGCTTCAATGTGCTGACGGCGCAGCGGGTGGGCGGCGGCTATTTGGCCGAGGCACGTAACATCCTCAAGCAAGCGCTGGTGCTGTGTTTGGCCTTCAGCGTGGTCATGGCGGCGCTGGCAGCGGCACTGTCCGCGCCGCTGCCGGGGATCCTTCAGGCCGATCGGGATATTTGGCGGGATGCCTCCGCCTACTTTTTGGTGTATAGCCTGTTCCTGCCTGCCCTCCAGCTTGACAATGTGGCGGCCGGCCAGCTGCAGGCCACCGGCAATATGCGTACACCCGGTATCTGCATGGTGGTCATGTGCGCATTGGATGTTGTGTTCAACACCCTGCTTATCTTCCCCTCCGGCACTGTCCGGCTCGGCTCGCTGGCTCTCCCCGGCGCAGGACTGGGTACGGCAGGTGCTGCACTGGGTACAGGCCTTGCCGAGCTGGTGGTGGGGCTGTATCTGCTGTATTTTGTCCTGCGCCGTAATCCGGTGCTTCGTTTGGAGAAGGGGGAGCGCCTGCGTTTTGATCGGGTGCAGCTGCGCACAATGCTCCGCATTGCCGCGCCTGTGGCATCGGAGAAGGTCGTGTTGTCCACGGCGCAGATCGTCTCCACCGCTATTGTGGCGCCTCTGGGCACTGTGGCCATCGCCGCCAATTCCTTTGCTATCACGGCGGAGAGCCTGTGCTATATGCCGGCCTACGGAATTCAGAGCGCCGCGGCTATGCTGGTGGGGCAAAGCGTAGGTGCGGGGCGGCGGCGCATGGCGCGTCGGTTGGGTTGGGTCACGGTGCTGCTGGGCATAGCCGTTATGGTCATCACCGGCGGACTGCTATATATCTTAGCTCCGCAGATGATGGCAATATTGACACCGAACCCGGACATCATCGCCCTGGGTACTCGTGTTCTGCGCATCGAGGCTTTTGCCGAGCCTTTGTACGGCGCGTCCATCGTGGCCGGCGGCGTGTTTCAGGGCGCCGGCAGCACACTGGTACCCACACTTTTCAATTTGGGGACTATGTGGGGTATCCGCATACCGCTGGCGTGGCTGGCCGCGCCCCGCTGGGGGCTGTCCGGCGTATGGGCAGCCATGTGCCTGGAGCTGTGCGTCCGGGGCATACTCTATCTGATACGGCTGGTCGGCAAGCGCTGGCTGTCGCCGGAGGAACAGGAGGAGCAGGCATAGACGCGCCGGCGAAGCCTGCTCTCACAAGGTCGATCCGTTCAATGAAGCCGCCTCCGCAGAATTTCTGCGGAGGCGGCTTTTTGCTTCTCAGCACATTTCCTCGATGTGGGGCAGAGCATTTCTTAGCTTGAGGCGATTGCTCGCCTCAAGCTATTTTACAATCCGGTGGGATCATAGACACCAAAGCCCTCGCCTAGGATCTCGTGTGTATCACATACAATGATAAATGCGTTTGGATCAATTTGCTGCACCAGCTTTTTTACCGGGATAATGTAATTTCGGCTGAATGCGCACATGACCACCTCGGTGAATTTACGATGATATGCGCCGACACCTTCCAGCAATGTCACGCCAAGATCCAGCTCCAGCAGCCGACGGGTGATCTCCTCGTGGTGTGGACTTATGATATAGGCCAGCTTGGCCGACTTGCCGCCATAAACGACCTTGTCCATCATCGCGGTGCAGATATATAGCACGGCGATGCTGTAAAGCGCTTGTGTCAGCTGACGGAATGTAAGGGAATAGGTGGCGATCACCACAAGGTCGATGATCAGGCACAATTTGCCGATGGGGAGCTGCTGCACCTTTATCTTCAACAGCCGCGCAGCAAGCTCCGTGCCGCCCGTGGTAGCGCCCTGACGGAGCATGAGGCCGAATGCCGCGCCGCACAGCATACCGCCGTAGACAACAGCCAGCACCGGATCCAAAGGCTGAAATTGATACAGGGAGTTTATTCCATCGATCATCAGTGAGCTGACGGTCATTGCATATAGTGAACTGATCAACACCTGTTTGCCGAGGAGCTTCAGTCCCAGGACAAACAGGGGGATGTTCATGACAAGTGTCAGCGTACCAACGGGCAGAGCGGGGAAGAAAACATTGAGTACCTGAGCTACTCCGGTCACCCCGCCAATAGAGAGATGCACCGGCAGACAGCACCAGCAGAAGCCTAAAGCATACAGGGCGCAGCCTATTGTAATGAGTGCGTATTGCTTGAGTGTATCTCTTATTTTCACAGTGTTCACTCCTCTGTTAATTTTATATAAATGATTATAATATTATAAAATAAAGCGGTCAAGTGTTTTGAAAAAATTCGCAAAGGGTCTTTTCAAAGATCCGATCTTGTGCTATGCTTATTTTATAATATAGTTGCAATATTTTATAAATCAGGAGGCAAATATGAATAAGACCCTGTTACGCAGTTACGCACGTCTTATCGCGGAAGTCGGCGGCAATGTTCAAAAGGGACAGGAGGTATTCATTACAGCGCAGCTGGATCAACCGGAGTTTGTCAAGATGCTGGTAGAGGAATGCTACAAGTGCGGCGCAGGACGGGTGGTCGTGGAATGGAGTTACCAGCCGCTTCTGAAGGTGGACTACCGCTACCGCACAACGGCGGATCTGAGCGCAGTACGCGACTACGAGGAGGCTCGCTGGAAACACTGCGCGCAGGTGCTCCCGTGCCGGATAGGGTTGATTTCTGAGGATCCCAGCGGTCTTAACGGTATTGACGCGGGGAAATACAGCACCTCACAGCAGGCGGTTTGGCCGATTTATAAGCCTTACCGGGATGCGATGGAGCACAAGTGTCAGTGGTGCTTTGCCTGTGTGCCGGGTCCAGCGTGGGCTAAGAGGTTGTTTCCGCAGCTGCGGGTCGGCCGGGCAATGGAGAGACTGTGGGAGCTGATTCTTACCGTTTGCCGCGTGGACGGCGATCCTGTTGCTGCATGGGCGGCGCATAATGCGGAGCTGCAGCGACGCTGCGACTACATCAACCGTCTGCCACTGAAGGAGCTTCACTTCAGCAGCGGCAATGGCACAGATTTCCGCATCGGTATGATGCCGGACGCGCGTTTTAAGGGTGTCCGGGAGACAACAAAGGGCGGGACGACCTTCACGCCGAATCTGCCGACGGAGGAGTGCCTTATCACACCGAAGAAGGGCGCGGCAGAGGGCATCGTCTATGGAACAAAGCCCCTATGCTTCCATGGACAGTCCGCGGAGAATTTCTGGATCCGCTTCCATGAGGGCAAGGCTGTGGAGTGGGGCGCTGAGACAAATCCGGAGCTGCTGGATCAGCTGATTGGCATGGATGAAGGCAGTGCTTATCTGGGCGAATGTGCACTGGTGCCGTGGGACAGCCCCATTAACCGCAGCGGTGTTTTGTTCTATAATACGTTGATTGACGAGAATGCCGCTTGCCATCTGGCGCTTGGAAAGGGATATATCAATACGATTCAGGGGTATCATGACCGTACACTGGAAGAGTGCTATGCACTGGGAGTCAACGATTCACAGGTTCATGCCGACTTTATGATCGGCGCGCCGGACACGGCGGTGGATGCAGTCTGTACCGACGGGCGAATCGTACCGATCTTCCGTGACGGCACATGGGCGTTCTGAGCCGCAGTCTCAGCAGATGCAGATATAGATGGCGTTCCGCTTAAGCGGAACGCCATCGTTTGTTTACGAAATGATCTGTAATTCTTTTGGATAATGCGTCAGAACCTCGCAGCCATCGGCGGTGACAAGAACCAGATCCTCAATGCGGACTCCCGTGTCACCGGGCAGATAAATGCCGGGCTCTATGGAGAATACCATCCCCTCCTGCGCAACCACATCGCAGGAAATGCTGACATCCGGCGGCTCATGCACCATCAGGCCAATACCGTGGCCGGTGCGTGTGATAAAGGCGGCGCCATACCCCGCATCGACAATCACCTGACGCACCGCGGCGTCTATCTGGCTCATCCGGACACCGGGACGGACGAAATCGATACCGGCCTGCTGGGCGCGGCGGACAACCTCATAGACCTGACGGTGCTGTTCGCTGACTTGACGGTAAAACACAGTACGTGTCATGTCACACCAGTAGTCGCTGATCGGGCAGACCAAATCGATCAGCACTGAGTCACCTGGACGAGGGAACGTGTTGTCAGACATGTGGTGGGGCTGCGCCGCATTTGCGCCGTAACAGACAACCTGATACTGTCCCACCTGCTTGCCGCCATGTGCCAAGAAGAAAGCGTCTATCTGTTTTGCAAGTTCCGCCTCGGTGACAGCGGCGTCGACGTGAGAAAGACCATAGGCAATGGCAAGGTCATTGATACGGCCGGCGTCACGCAGCAGCTCCTGTTCTTTTGCGTCCTTGCGCATACGGGCATCATCTACCGGGGCAGAGCCAAGTACAGGGATGATGTCTTCGCGCTTTTCCAGAATGGAAATGGTGTGGCGGGACGGCCAGTTTTTGTCAAAGCCCACCTTGCCAGAATGTAACTCAGCGGCAATCATGCCGTATACGTCCTCACCGTCGCGGTAAGTATGCCAGATGACGCCGGGAACCGGCGGTATGCAGAACAGTTCGTTCATAAAGGCGTGTACCTGCTCATCCTCGCGGATCAGCAGCACACCGCAGCGCTCCTGTGCCTTAATGCGGCATCCGATCAGATAAAAGATACTGTCATCGTCTGACACCAGTATCTGAGACAGCCCGCAGCGCCGCATATTGGCGGCCACGGAGCTCAGGCGTCCGTAATTCAGCATGTGACACCTCCCCGGACATACTTACTCCTGCCGCTGATAAAGACTGTATGCCTTCATAGCATAGGCCATATCGGTCTGCAGGTGTCGACGCATCCTGCTGGCGGCAGCGGTATACTTTCCGTCACGCACCAGCTTGTAAATGACGTTATGCCCTTCATTGATTTTGCTTACGTTTTCCTCTTTGTAGTACATGCACGACAGCAGCTCGAGTCTGGCGCGCAGACGAGCAGCAGCCTGATCCAAATAGTAGTTCTGCGCATGACGGTAGAAGATGACATGAAAGCGCTCTGAAAATTCCTTCCACTTGGATATATCGCCCTCTGCCAAAGCGGCATTGCCGTTTTCGATGATCTCCTGCAGATCAAGCACCAGTGGCATGTGATTCAGGGATGCGCTGCAGAACTGTATTGCCAGAGCATCCAGCTCCGAGGCAAATTGATACAGCTCCTGAATATCCCGTTCCTCGAATTCAATCACGGTGACGCCGCAGTTGGAGTAGTACGTTACAAGACCGTTCTCCGCCAGACGCATTAACGCCTCGCGGATCGGCGTATGGCTGACATGGAAGCGCTCCTTGAGCATATTCAAGGTCAGCTTTTGCCCACAGCGCAGCTGCTGTCTCGTAATGTCGTGATACAATTCATCGTAAATCTGTTCCGAAAGCGTTTTTCCAGCCATAAACGGTTTTCCTTTCAAATTTCTTGATATTACTATATCAGAACTCCGCTGTAATGGCAACAAGTGTGTAACATTTTTTGAAATTCTATATATTTCGAAAGAAAAACCAGAGACGGGCGGCGCTGAATCGTGCCGCCCGCCTCGGATGTTTGCGCCATTACCAGTGGAAATAGTATACGAAGTAGTTGCCTTCCAGCGGGAGGTCGTGAATGACCAGCTTGTCGTTGTGGGCATAAAGCATGATGGGGTTATAAAGAACTGCGTATACCGCCTCGTCCTGCACCAGCGAGAAGATCTTGTCATAAATAGCAGCACGTTCGGTGGCGTCCACGGCAGCGACAGCGTCCTTGAACCACTGCTCCACCTGGTCATTATACCAGCGGGCGTTGTTTGCCATACCGATATAGTCCTTGCCGATGGCCATGGCCACATTCTGTGTATCGCCTTCCAGCGCCATCTGCAGGCAGGTAACGGTGAAATCGCCCTGACGCAGCTTATTCAGGTATGCGTTAAACTCCAGTACCTCCAGCTGGCAGGTAAGACCAACAGCCTTCAGCTGCTCCTGAACGGCTTGTGCCAGCAGCTTATACTGATCGGCCACAACAAGGGTACCCATATCATAGCCGTTGGCGTAACCGCACTCAGCCAGCAGGGACTTTGCCTTTTCAACATCGTAGGTGTACTGCTTCTGCGTATCGCTGTAACCGAAGCGGCTCTTGGACAGCAGGTTGGAATTTTCCTCAGCAGCACCGTCCATCACGGTGGCGATCAGAGCCTGACGATCCATAGCATAATTGACCGCCTGACGGAATTTGGGATTGTTATAGGGCTCCTTTTCGGTGTTCATGGCGACAAAGGCAAATGTAGTCTGCTCTGCGGTGGTGACAGTGACGCCGTCGGCACTTTCAAGGGTGGAGCGGACAGGCGCCTCGATCTCGGCAAAATCAATACCGCCGGACTGCAGGCCAATAGACATGGAGGACATATCAGAGATGATCTTGAAGGTCACATCCTTGATGGCGGCGGCGCCCATGTAGTAATTCTCATAGGCCTTCAGCACGACCTTGTCGCCTTCATTGTGACTGACGAACTGATAGGGGCCGCAGCCGATGGGCTGCTGGGCAAAAGCTTCCTCACCGGCAGACTCATAGTAATCCTTGGAGCCAATATGTACCAGCGTCAGGTTGTTCAGGAAGGGCGCGAAGGGAGAAGAGGTGTAGATATTGATGGTGTGTTCATCTACCACCTCGCAGTGGTCATAGCCGGCCACATCGCCGGACTGTGCCTCGGAAGCGGCGTACAGATCCAGACTGAACGCCACATCCTCGGCGGTCAGCGGCGTGCCGTTGTGGAAGGTAATGCCGTCACGCAGATGGAAGGTATAGCAGCAGGCGTCATCGCTGATCTCCCAGCTTTCAGCGATGATACCGTCCAGCTTGCTTTCATCTTGGAAGTTGTAGCGAACCAGAGTGTCATAGATCTGGGAATCAATGCGGTGTTCAATGTTGGTTGTCCAGTTGGCGGGGTGCAGCGTCTGGTAATCAGCGTCGATGGCGATGGTCAGGCTGGTGCCGTCGCCGGCAGAGGCGTTGCCGCCGTTGCCGCCGCAGGCTACCAGACTCAGTGCCATGGCCACGGCCAGCACCAGTACAAGAAACTTTTTCATGGGGGTGTCTCCTTTTCTTCTTTTATTTTGACGCCATTCCGGCGTGGAGATACGGAAAAGATCTCTCAAACTTTGAATACACGGTGGGTATACTTGTCCAGCAGGTCGATACCGGCGGTCACGTCGTCCTTGGCGATGACAGAGCACTTGCTGTGGGGGTAGCGATCCACCACGGCGATACCGGCCACGCGGACGCCGTCGCCGGACTGGTTCATGGAGCTGGCGTCGGTGCCGCCGCGATCCATCACGCCCCGCTGATAGCGGATACCGTTCTCCTCACAGCAGGCCAGCATCTCGTTGACCAGCTCCTCGTCCAGCATGGCGCTGGGGTCGCCCAGTGTCACACTGATGCCCTCGCCCACGGCGTTGCAGCCCTCAAGATCACAGGGATAGGCGTGGTCGGGGGTCACGTCCACGCTGATGCCGATGTCAGGACGAATCTGATGGGCGGCGGTAACGGCGCCGCGGCAGCCCACCTCCTCCTGTACGGAGAATACGTAGTACACATCGTTGGGGCAGTCACCCTTGTTCCGCTTCACAGCCTCCAGCAGCATGAAGCAGCCCACCCGGTCGTCAAAGGTCTTGGCGCTGATGCGGCCGTTCTGCAGCTCGTACCAGGGACCCACAAAACCGGCGTAATCGCCTACCTTGACGTACTTTTCGGTGTCCTCCTTGCTGGTGCAGCCGATGTCGATGTACAGCTTGCCGCTGTCGTTCTTGGCGTCCTCGATCTTGCCGTCGCAGCCCACCACGCCGATGACGCCGTTCTGGAACACCACCTGATCGTTGTACAGGGCGGAGGTCCAGACCCAGCCCACACTGCACACCTTGATGCGGCCGTCTGATTCAATCTTTTTCACCTGCAGGCCGATCTCGTCCATGTGGGCGGAGAGCATGATCTTCTTGCTGTCGGGGCTGCCCTTGCCGTGCTTGACGGCAATGATGTTGCCGATGTTGTCCACATAGGCGCTGTCCACATGGCCCTCCAACTCACGCAGCACGATGGCTCGCACGGCTTTTTCGCGGCCCGCCACGCCCCACGCCTGAGTCAGCTCCTTCAGCAGTTCAAAATTCGCCATACGCTTTAGTTCTCCTTTCTGTTTTTCAGCAGACTGGCCTTCTCCACCCAGCGGGTCTGGTTCATCAGCGGATGGTGCAGGCTGATAGCGCCGGTGGGGCACTCCATCACGCAGCAGCCGCAGTACCAGCACTCATCGGGATAGGACACCACGGGATGGCTGCCCTTTTCACCGGGGGTCATCACGTCGATCATGCACGCCTCCATGCAGCGGTTGCAGCCGATGCACTTCTCTGCGTCGAACCGCAGCGGCGTGGCAGGCGGCGTCTGACGGAAGCCGAATTCCTTGATCTCTTTCATGCCTGCGCCTCCTTTGCCTTTTCTGCCATATAGTCCTGATTGTGCTTCTCGTAATTTTCCCTGATATCACCGGCGTAGTCAAGAGGCACTTCACGGGCTACCACCTTCTCGCCGTCGCTGTGGATGCAGATGAAGGGAGCCATGGCCCTGCCGTCGTCGTCGGTGCGGTAGAACTCCAGCTTGGGGCAGGTCTGGTGTCGCGCCAGACAGGCCTGCAGGATGATCTGAGCCACCGTCAGGATGTCGAATACCTCCAGCAGACGCATCAGCTCATGGGGATTGGCGGCGTAGGTGCGGGGCACGATCTCCCTTTCGTAGCGGTTCAGCAGCTCCACGCCGGACAGCAGCAGCTCATCGCGCTTCTGCTCGCCGCAGTAGTTCTGCATGGCCTTGGCGATGGCCTCGTTCAGCTCCTTCCAGCTGACGCCGTTGACGGGGTCGCCGCCCAGCGGCGCGTAAACGCGCTCCATCTCGTTCGTCACCTGGGTCTCGCAGGGAGCGACGAAGCCCTCCTGCTTCGCGGCGTAGGCCGCGGCCTTGCGTCCGGCGTAAGCGCCGGTGGAGGCGGCATGGCCGAAGCAGTTGGAGGAGAACAGGGAGTCGCCCGCCACGAACAGGCCGGGGATGTTGGTCATCAGATCCCAGTCGTTCATGAAGCCGCCGGGCATGCCGAACAGCTGGCGCTCCTGGGGTAGAAATTCGGCGCTGGTCCAGCCCACGCCGTAGCACTGCAAGACGTCCTTGGTGGGATCGAAGCCCGCCTCGGTGAAGTTCTTGTACACGGGCACGTTGGTCTTGCCCTCCTGACCCACCATCATGCCCCAGATGACCTTCCGCTCCAGCTCCGGCATATTGGACAGATCGGCGTAGAAGGGCAGCTTATAGCCCATCTCCTTCAGCTTGTCATAGGGCAGTGTCTCCGGCCCATCGTAGGCGTACTTGGCCTGCTCGATGTTGCCGCCCTTCAGGAAGTAGTGTTGTCCCTTGGCGGGCTGGAACCGCTGCTCTACGTCGGTGAGAATGTTGCCGTCACGGTCGGCGTAGGGGATCTCCTTGCCCTCAGCGTCGATGAGGGAGGCGGGATACCAGGTGTTGTGGTTATTGCCCGCGGAATAGGGCGGGAAGGAGCGCCCAGCGGAGGAGAACTCGGCCCGGACGGATTTTTCCATCATGTTGAACTCCGCGCCGGCGCGCCAGCCCATGGCGTGGCCGTCGCCGATGGTGCACATGGGGCGGAACTCGCACAGGCCGGGATAGGCGGCGGAGAACAGCCACACACGGGCGGGACGGCTCATGGTGATGATGGCTGCCTTGCTGGAGAACACATAGAACTCGCCGGTACGGGTGTGAACGCCGGTGGCACCCACACACTTGGCCCCGTTCTTGCCACCCTCAGTCAGCAGGGATGTGACCATGACGCGATCCACGATCTTCACGCCCAGACGGCGGCATTCCTTCTCCATTGCGGGCTTGAAGGTAGTGCCCCAGATGCGGATGGTGAACCTGTTCTTATAGTCATAGGCGAACATCAGCTTGGTCTTTTCGTCCCGGAAGGCCGCGCCCTTGAACTCGTCCTCGGTGTCCCGGATCTTGCCACCCATCTTCTCGATGTCCTGCAGATGATCCCAGCCCTCGCGGCACTCTATATAATGAGAGATGCCGTTGTTGTAGCCGTCGTTGTCGTCCAGCATGGCCTGCACCAGATCCTCCGGAGAAACACCGGAGCAGGGGTTGGTGGCGGCGCTCTCCCAGTGGTCGCAGCCGCTGCCGCCCGCGCCGGAACGCTTGGTCGCGCCCTTTTCCACCAGGATCACGCTCTGGCCGCGTTTGGCGGCGTTGATAGCGGCCATGCATCCGGCGATGCCGCCGCCCAGCACGATCACATCCGCCTCCATGCGGTTGACTTGGCTCACCTTGGCAGGATAGGGCCATTTCATTTCGCTCATGCTTTCACTCCTCCATTCATTCATTCGTGATAAGACGGCTGCCGCAGGAAGTACTGCCTTGCAGAGAGGCCGCCTCGGTTAGCGATGATTTTACTACATGAATGTATGTTATCAAATATTTATAGATTTTGCAATATCTTTTTGAAAAATTTTATAAAATAATTGACAAACTTTACAAGATAGGTTATGCTTTGAAATACAAACGAAGGGCAGCTGCGGCGCTGATGCCTCCGCGTCGTGAAACTGATCCCTCGGCAGACCCGCAAGGAGGAAGAATTATGTACAAATACGTTATCAAACGCATACTCCTAACGATTCCTGTCCTGCTGGGAGCGGTGTTTCTGGTGTTTACCATTATGTACCTGACTCCCGGAGATCCCGGCACGCTGATCCTTGGCATTACCGCTAAGCCGGAGGACATCGCCGCGCTGAACCACAAGCTTGGCGCAGACCTCCCGTTCTTTGAGCAGTTCTTCAACTATCTGAAAGGAATTGTTCTCCACTTTGACTTTGGAACATCCTACCGCAGCGGAAAGCCGGTGTTTGATTCCATCCTTTCGCGCTTTCCCACCACGTTCCAACTGGCGTTGTGGTCCATGCTCCTCAGCTCTGTATTAGGCATCGCACTGGGTATTATCTCCGCTGTGAAGCAATACTCCGTGCTGGATAACGCGCTGACTACACTGGCCATGCTCCTTTCCGCTATGCCGGGTTTCTGGCTGGGTCTGATGCTGATGGTGCTCTTTGCGTTGAAGCTGGGTTGGCTTCCGTTTGGCGGTGTGGACACTTGGCAGGGCTATATTCTTCCTGTAATCACACTGTCGTTGGGAGCAGCAGCCAGTGAGATGCGTCTGACGCGTTCTACCATGCTGGAGACCATACGGCAGGATTATATTCGTACCGCCCGAAGCAAGGGCGTGCCGGAAAAAACAGTGATCTGGAAGCATGCGCTGCGTAACGCGCTGCTGCCTGTTGTCACGTCCATGGGTATGAATTTTGGCGGCAGCCTGGGCGGCGCCGTCATCATCGAGACGGTGTTTGGTATGCCGGGCGTCGGCATGCTGATCGTTGAGTCCATCCGGCAGAAGGACACGCCCGTTGTTATGGCGGCCACCATGTTTTTGGCGGTGCTGTTCTGCTTTGTCATGCTGGGCGTAGACATCCTTTATGCGTACATCGATCCCCGTATCAAAGCAAAATACAAGGCCTGACAGGGAGGTGACGGAAAATGAACGAGAAGAGAAACCGCAAGAGCAAGAAAACCAATCAGATGAAGGAAATATGGCGCCGTTTCCGCAAGAGCAAAACGGCCATGCTGGGTCTATGTCTTTTGATTTTTGTCCTGTGCATCGCCATCTTTGCCGATGTGATTACCCCCTATGAAAACGCCATTTCGCAAAGCGCCAACCGTCTGGACGGTCCCAGTGCCGCACATATATTCGGCACAGACGAGCTGGGGCGCGACCTGTTTGCCCGCATTGTCCACGGCTCACGCTATTCGCTGTTGATCGGTGTTTCCACCAGTGTACTGGCGCTGGTCATCGGCGGCTTGCTGGGTGCTATCGCGGCCTATTACGGCGGCTGGGTAGATAATATCATCATGCGCTTGACGGACGTGGTGATGACCGTACCGCCTATTCTGCTGAGTCTGGCTGTGGTGGCCGCGTTGGGCGGAAGCCTTCGAAATCTTCTGATCGCCATTACCATCTCCTGCGTACCCAGCATGCTGCGTCTGGTTCGTTCCGTGGTGCTGGGCGTCGTAGATGAGGATTACATAGAGGCCGCCAGATCCTACGGTGCCAGCGACATGCGCATCATCCTCAAATATGTCATTCCCAATGCGCTGGGGCCCATTATTGTGACGACCACCATGAATGTCGCCAACATGATCCTCTCTGCTGCGGGCCTTTCCTTCCTGTCTCTGGGCGTTCAGCCGCCTGCTCCTGAATGGGGTGCGCTGCTGTCCGATGCAAAGACCTATATGTTTACCGCACCGCACCTGCTGTATATTCCCGGCATATTTATCGTGATCGCGGCGTTGAGCTTCAATTTGGCCGGCGACGGCCTGCGCGACGCTCTTGACCCGAAGCTGAAGGATTGAGGAGGAACGGAAAATGAGTGAAGTATTGCTGAAGATCCGTGACCTGCAGATCGATTATAAAACCGATCTGGAAACGGTTCATGCCGTTAACGGTGTATCCCTGACCTTGAATAAGGGAGAGACCTTGGGGCTGGTGGGCGAGACAGGTGCCGGCAAGACAACGACGGCACTGTCCATCATGGGGCTGCTGCCAGAGCGCACGGCCCACACGAACCGCGGCTCGATCTGGTTTGACGAACAGGACATTCTGGCTATCCGTGATAAGGACGGTGCCGCTGTCTCTGAAGAGGACTACATCGCTTCCCATGTGCCGGAGACTTCGGAGGGCGAGACGTTGGAGGCGCCTGCGGTGGAGGTTCCTGCTCCCGCTTATCTCAGCAACAGGCAACTGCAGGCCATTCGCGGCGAGAAGATCTCTATGATCTTTCAGGATCCCATGACAGCGCTGAACCCCGTGCTGACGGTGGGCGACCAGATCCTTGAGGCACTTTTGATGCACAACGAGGGACATACCCGAGCCGAGCTGGAGTCCCGTGTGGATGAGGTGTTGGAAATGGTCGGCATCATGGCCAGCCGGAAAAAGGACTATCCCCATCAGTTCTCCGGCGGCATGAAACAGCGCGTAGTCATCGCTATGGCTCTGGCCTGCGACCCTATGCTGCTGATTGCCGACGAGCCGACCACCGCGCTGGACGTGACGATCCAAGCGCAGGTGCTGGCGATGATGATGGAGCTGAAGAAAAAGCTGAATACCGCTATGATTATGATTACGCATGATCTGGGTATCGTGGCACAGACCTGCGATCTGGTGGCTGTTATGTACGCAGGCGAGATCATAGAGTACGGCACGGTGGAGCAGGTATTTACCGGCGATAAGCACCATCCCTACACGGTAGGTCTGTTCAACTCCATTCCCAATCTGGAATTGGATGAGCGGCGCCTGCACCCCATCGACGGTATGATGCCCGATCCGACGAATCTGCCTGAGGGCTGCGCGTTTTCGCCTCGCTGTCCCCATGCAACGGAGCACTGCCGCCAGTGTCACCCGGAGCAGTATGACGTAAATGGACTGCGTATAAGATGTTTCCTGTACAACGGAGAGGAGGGACAAGCATGAGCCAACCCCTGATCGAATTGAAGGAACTGACAAAATACTTTGATATCAGCAAGACCGCCAAGCTGCATGCTGTGGACGGCATTACACTGAACATCAATAAAGGCGAAACGTTAGGCGTGGTGGGCGAATCCGGCTGCGGAAAGTCCACCTTGGGACGCACCGTGCTGCGACTTCACGAGCCGACCTCCGGCGCGATCCTCTTTGACGGAGAAGACATCAGCCATTGCCGTGCCCACAAGCTGGCCAGGGTGCGCCGCGATATGCAGATGATCTTTCAGGATCCCTATTCCAGCCTGAACCCCCGTATGAGCGTGCAGGAGTTGATTGCCGAGCCGCTTCTGGTGGCGGGGCAGCACAAAAATAAGGCGGACATATATGAAGAGGTGGCACGGCTGATGGACACAGTGGGACTGGCCTCCCGTCTGTCCGGAGCATATCCCCATGAGCTGGACGGCGGACGCCGTCAGCGCATCGGCGTAGCGCGTGCGTTGGCGCTGAATCCCCGCTTCATCGTCTGCGATGAGCCGGTGTCGGCACTGGACGTGTCCATTCAGGCGCAGATACTAAACCTGTTGATGGATCTTCAGGAAGAGCGCGGCCTGACCTATATGTTCATTACCCACGATCTATCTGTAGTACGGCATATCTCCAATCAGATCGCAGTGATGTATCTGGGGAAATGCGTGGAGTACTGTGACAGCAAGGGCTTGTTCAAGCGCCCACTGCATCCATATACCAAGGCGCTGCTGTCCGCTATACCTGTGCCGGACATTACTATGCGCGGAAGGGAGCCGCAGCTGATACGCGGCGAGGTCACTAACCCGATCAACCCCAAGCCGGGATGCCGATTCGCGCAGCGCTGCCCCTATGCGACGGAAGCCTGCACGAAGGAAGATATTCCCTTCCGGGAGATAGAACCCGGACATTGCGTCGCCTGCCTGAGAGCGGAGGAGCTGATGTAATGATAAAGCATTTACAGGAACTTTTATCTATTGAGAGTGTAGCTAACCACGGGGAAAACGGTACCCCTTACGGTGTAGGCCCCGCTAAAGCGCTGGAGTATATGTTGACCCTGTGTGAGCAGCTGGGATTCCGTACAAAGAATGCAGGCGGACGCTACGGCTACGCGGAGATTGGAGAGGGAAAAGAGATCATCGGCGTACTGGGGCATCTGGATGTGGTTCCCGCCGGAAGCGGCTGGGACTATCCTCCCTTTGGCGGAACTGTTGACAACGGATGCCTGTATGGCCGTGGTACGTTAGACGACAAGGGGCCGATGCTCATCAGTGTCTATGCGGCTCACGATCTGGCACAGGAGTACGCCGAAAAGGGAAAGGCCATGAATAAGCGTATCCGCCTGATTTTCGGTCAGACAGAGGAAAACGGCGATTGGTATGATATGGATGCCTATGTGGCCGAAGAAGAAAAGATCAGCTATGGCTTTACGCCGGACGGGGATTTTCCCGCCATCTACTGCGAAAAGGGAATTCTGGTGATGGATTGGGTGCTGCCGCAGAACGGCAGCGGCCTTCGCAGCGGCGAGGGCGGCATTGCGCCCAATGTGGTGCCGGACAGCTGCTCTGTGGTAACGGAGGACGGTACGGCTTATGAGACCACAGGCAAGACAGGGCACGGCTCCGCGCCGTGGAACGGCGTAAACGCCATCACGGCTATGATGAAGCTGTTAGCGGAGAAGAATATCCCGGTGGCCAAGGCGTATATGGCGTTGATGGGCGAGGATGTGTACGGTGAAGCATTAGGCATTGCCTGTGCCTCAGCTGCCAGTGGAAGACTCTCCGTCAACGCAGGCATGCTTCGTGTGGAAAATGACACGGTGCGATTCACCGTTGATATCCGCTATCCTGAGGATCAGAACGTAGATGCATTGGTGGAGACGATTCGCCGGGCTGTGGCGGTTTATGGCTTCGAGATCCCCCCGGTACATCCCATGCGGCCTGTCTACTTGGATAAAAAAGGGGCAGTTATGCAGCAGCTCTTGAAAGCGTACAGAGACGAAACGGGCGATTTGTCGGAGCCGCTGGCCATTGGCGGCGGCACCTACGCCCGCGCTATGGATCATATTATCGCTTTCGGCCCGAACTTCCCGGGAGAGGAAAATCGGGAACATCAGGGGAATGAGTACATCACGCTGAACAACATGGAGCGCTTACGGCGTATCTATCGCGAAGCGCTTCGCAATCTGCTGGAAATGGCGTAAAAGAACAGGGTGCGCCTTTCAAGGCGCACCCTGTTCTTCAACATGCGGAAGGGGAAAAAGATGCTGGACAAAACCTTACAGGATGAGATCGTGAAAAAGGGCCGTGGTTTTTTGCGCGGCGTTGATTTGTCGGATCCTATAGGCGCGGCGTTTGTGTCCGATCAGGAGCTCCGGTTGCCTCAGCCGCCGTTAGTGAAGGCCGCAGCAGCAACGCCGGAGACACATATACGCTTGCCGGAGCCGGAGTCGACGCCGCTGGCGGAAAGTGATCTAACCGAACTGCTGCGCAGCCGCCGCAGCTACCGCAGCTATGGAGACACGCCGCTGACGCTCCAGCAGTTGAGTTATTTGCTCTGGGCCGGGCAAGGGATTACCGGTATAAAAGGTGAAAACTATGCGACCATGCGTACTGTACCCAGCGGAGGAGCCCGTCATCCATTTGAAACGTACCTCCTGTGCCGCAATGTGGCTGGGCTGGAGCCGGGCGCGTACCACTACCTGCCGATGGAGCATGCACTGGAGTACCTCGGAGCGGTAGAGGCTATGAGTGAGACGATCTCTGCCGCTCTGCTGGAGCAGAAGTGGGCGGCGCGTGCAGGAGTCGTATTTTTCTGGTCTGTAGTACCATACCGCGCAGAATGGCGGTATGGTATCCGCGCCCATCGCACGATCCTGATAGATGCAGGGCATGTGGGGCAGAATCACTATCTCGCTGCCACGGCTTTAGGTTTGGGAACATGTACGGTGGCCGCCTTTGATGATTCGCTCTGCAGCCGACTGTTTGGACTGGATGGTAAGGAGGAATTCATCATCTATGCGGCTCCCGTGGGCAGCAGACGAAGGGATGGAGCGCCGCGCTGTACCCCTAAAGACCTACAGACTGATGTGTGAAAGCATCCCGATGCAATGAATCGACAGCAGTGATGTGGTGTCGAGGGAAAACGTCATATTCACGTGTACGGGCTCCCAACCGGCGGCACGGAAGATTGACTCGTTGGCAACCCGCAAGACCTGCGTGCCTGGATAGATCTTCACGCGGGCATTTGAAAAGGCATCAGCGCGGGTAGCGGGCATGACTGTCGGGCTACGAGCTGGCGAGAAGTGAGCCGAATATGGAGGCACTGGTCAAGCTGGCGGATGTGTACCATGTGACGCTGGATCACCTCATGTGCCGGACGGACAGCAAGGAATGACCTGAAAACGTAAAAACAGACGGCCTCCCCGGTCAGGGAGGCCGCCTGTTTTTTTGTGCGGCGAGAAATCCGAAAAAGTCCGTTTCTGCAACTTTTTCGAGCATTTTCCAGATAATTCCGGCAGCATCATTCGTCAAAATAACGAAAAGCCCCGAAACCGTGAGGGTTAATGTTCGTAGGTACACAATGTGACCTATGGGGTAAGCCGGTCGGTACAGGGCACAAAAATAAGTCGAGGGGAAAAGGCGAACACGCATAAGGACAACAAAAAATCGCTTAGAGCAACAACCGGCAGCAGTCACTTGACTGTTGCCGGTTTAACTGTGTATTTATAGTCGCTATATGCCGCGAGATAGCTGAAGCAGAACCAGAAGCCGTCGCGCTTAAGTAGTTTTTCACGCAAGGCATCGGCCTTTTCCGTCTCGCCATGCGTTTCCAGCAGTACGCAAAGGCCGTAAGCCGTCATGGCAAACTGTAAATCGTCCGGTTCCGCATCCAACTCTGCCAGCATATCCTCCATCGGCGCAAAGCCAGCCGCCACGCGCATGGCTTTTTCATACGCCGTGTGGTGGCCGACGTACATATCGGGTCGATAATGCTGCTTCAACGTTTTTTGTGCCTCGTCCGCTTTTTCAGCACGAAGCTGCGAAAGTACCAGCCAGTAGACATCCGCAATATACATATCGTCGTCCTGCGGCGCGATGGCAAGAGAACCGGCAAAAGTGGCGGTCGCCGCATCATAGTTTTGCAGCATATACTGCGCCATGCCGATGCGGTAGCGCGACTCGATGCTCATGCCGTCCGCCTGTTCGCAGTGCGTATAATCCGCGAGCGCCCGTTCAAATTGCAGCGTATCGAGATACTTGGGGCCGCGCTTGCGGTAAGCTTCCATGCGTTCCGGCTCCAGCTTGACTGCCTGCGTCAAAGCGTTGATCGCCTCCCGGAAACGCAGCTGCCAGCACAGCGCGTCTGCCAGCTCCAGAATATTTTCATACGTCTGCGGTTTTGCGCGGCAGGCGAGAATTTCGTCCGTGTCGGCAAGCCCATGCGGCAGATTCTGAAGCTGACTTTCGTGCGACGCATGAACGTCTGCAAAGTATTTTCCCATGTTACCCTTCCGAAATGGTTTCTTTTCTGGCGGTCAGCCAGAGACTGATCAGGTAAAATGCCAGACACAGCAGCATAACGCACACGCCGGGTGCCAGCAAATACTGATACGCACCCCGCAGAAACGCGCCACGCTTGTACGCAAAATTGACCATCGTCCCCCACGTCGGGCGGTAAAGGTCGCCAAGACCCAAAAATGAGAGCGTCGACTCCATCATAATGCAGCTGTTGACCCCAAGCAGGAAGCGCGAGAGCAGCACGTCCGACAGGTTCGGCAGGATGTGCCGCACGGCAATATGGGCGCGGCTGTAGCCGAAGATCCGGCAGCTTTCGATAAACGGCTGTGTGTGCAGATGCAAAACCTTTGCGCGTACGGCGCGCGCCGTGCCGACCCAGCTGAACGTCGCGATCAGGACGATCAGATGCGCGGCGGAGCTGCCAAAAAACGTTGCCAGAACGATGAGGGTAATGAGCTTTGGAAGCAGAACAAAAATCTGAATAAGACCATTGAAAATCTGCCCGATCCAGCCGCGGAAGCTCCCCAAAATCCCGATACCCGCCCCCAGAATCAGCGTCAGAATACTGCTCAAGACGCCGACCAGCAGCGTCTGCCGTGCGCCATAGATAAGCTCGGTCAAAATATCATAGCCCATCGCGTTTGTGCCGAGCAGATGCTCCCGGCTTATGGGGAGCCACTTCGTGAACAGCTCTTTTTGTCCGTAGCCCGTAAAAAGTCCGGGTGCAAACGCGGAGAGCGCAAAAACGGTCAGCAGCAGGAATCCCAGAATGAGCGGCAAAAGTCCTTTCTTTCTCATCCTTTGCCCTCCAATCTCCGCTTGGGGTCAAGGAGCAGACACAAAAAATCGGTAAGCAGAATCGACAGCACCATGATGCACGTCGTCACGAACAAAATGCCCTGCATGAGCGGATAATCGAGCGTATAGACTGCCTCCGTCAGCAGCGAACCCATCCCGCCGATGGAGAAAATTTTTTCGATCACGACCGAGCCGCCTACGCAGAGCGACACGCTCATGCCGAGCATCGTGAGAAACGGCTGTGCGATCGAGCGCAGGAGGTAGTCCCGGCGGATGACGCTGTCCGGAAGACCCCGCTGCTTTGCGTACAAAATGTCCTTTCCGTCCGACGCGCCGGGCAGTAGCCGCGGCAGGAAGAAATTCAGAACCACGACCAAAAGAAAGCACACAAGGGTGCGGTCCAATAAAACAGTATAATAATGTTTTCGGGAAGCGGCATGATTACTCATGCCGCTTTTCCGTTCAAGGCACTAACATTTTGCATTTAATGCCTTGCCTTTGTTTGTCTACTCGGAACGCTAAATTATCTACATCCGGAAGTTTGTTCAGTTCTGCACATCGCCTAAGTATCCGAGTCAGTAAATTTGCAGATTCTTCTACTGCGCTTTCAAGGTTGTCCTTTGTCTTATTACCATGCACGGCAGAGGAACGTGAAGAATACATTTTTCGTACTTGCTTAAATATCTGCTGCGCCTGTGCCTCGTTTTCACCAAGGAAGTTAGCAATATACAAGCTTATTCTAAAGCTAACCTCGGTGTTCACGTTAAACAGCGATTCGATTCCAGACCAAATAACAGCTAACTGCACACGAGGAACAGAATGCCATCTGTAACTTGCCATGGTGTGTACTGCGGTTTGGAAACTGTCTTTCTCTAAAAGTTTATATGCCGTTTTATAGTATTTTTCCAACCACAACTCGTCTTCTTCAGATATGTTGTAGATGCCTGATAACAGTGCACGTAATTCATAATTGGTTATATGAATGTACTCAGCCTTTGCAATTTGCTCAATTGGTTGATCACTTTGCAGATTGCACATAGCATTGTGATTGAATAGAGCACCTAACAAAACACAATCCCATTGTGAATTCCATGCATTGGCGATTAGATGTTCTGTATCATCTCCAATAATATGAAGTTGCGAGGCGATTGTAGGGTTACATAGCACAGCTATGGAGAAATCTATATCATTTTCAAATAACGGCATAACTTCTTTCCATTTTATGGCTGACTTTGCAGGAGAAATGCAAACCGTATCGTGTAGCCATATTGGTTTTGAAACAGAAATGCCATTAACGTATAAATAACATTCATTTCCCATGCCTATCATTCCCATAATTATCACCTCATTTCAATCGTTCAAATAGCAACTGGATTACCTATGTCTTGACAACATTATACTGCCATTTTCCACGAGAAATTTCCGCACGTCAGTTTTAGATGTGAATTATCCCATCTCTTTTTGCCTTAATAATGTAGCTAAAACCACCGTCTGCTTTTGCTGGACTAATCTTGTTTCTATAATCGAAGTAGCCAATTCCAATGTTAAGTAATGGTGCACCTGCTTGGATTGCAGATGTAAGCTCTTGACCAATATGCGGCGACAGCAGTTGACCAACAAAAGGTATTGCAACCAAACTAACAAAACTACTTAGGAAAAATGTAATTCTTGACTCTTTCAGAACCTTATAAAAGTCATCAGAACATTGTTGCCATCCCTCTATAAATTGAGCTTCATAGTGCCGTATTAACTCTGGACTGTAGGCATTATATATATTTGTTTCCAACTCTCTGATTTTCGCTCTAAATGCATTAAGTTCATCTTTTCTTCTGTTTTTGAACTCAAGGATGTCTTCAAAACTTACATCCATAGAAGGTTGAGGCAAACAATTTTCTATATTAATTTTGCAGCACTGCGCTTGTAGATCTGCACGATTGCGAGAACTGTTATAGATTTCTCGGCTATGGGTGGATGTATCTGTACCTAATACGATGTCCTCGCCAGAGCATTTTATCGAATACTCCGCAAGTGTTCTCATGTATATTTGCGCTATTTTGCTGTCGATTTCCATCCAACCATCTGTGTTGTAATCGTGTATATATCTTCTATCTCCGAAATAATCCAATAACTGTGGCGGTAACTTTCTATAGTGAATTAACTCGTGTAAAGCCGGTGCATATATTTTGTTTTTGTGCATCCTCACACGGCTATTTTGAGTTCCATTATTGGTGGTTCTTAACTCATAAGCAGAAATTCTTTTTACAATAGAATTACAAAAATCTTCTGCAAACTCAGAGAAGAACAGGTTTCGAGGATAAACAGCTTTATATACTCCTAATTCTTGCAAATACAATAATTCCGGGGAAAAATCCGGATAGTTCTCATAGGGAACGATTGATGACACCTCATCCCAATACAGAATTGCATTCCTTAACCAAGTGCCATCTTGAATGTTGATTGTTGGGTAGTACAAAATTGTTTGTGCCATAATTCTACCTCATTAGGGTACATCAAGGATTTTTCTTCAACCTACGATCACGCTTCTTCAATAGGCGCATCAGTTTCCAGCGATGAATACGCTTAGGCATCTTTTGATAAATTTCCCGATAATCTACTGTTTCTGGAATCCACCGTCCGTTTTGAGTAATGCTGTGCCCATCAAGCAGATGAAGGAAGAAGGATGCTTCGATGATTACGGAAATAGAATTGCTTACACCGGAGCCAATATGATTGTGTTGGTACAGATTACGAGGCCCCTGAAAGAAACCCATAAGCATATACCTGATGCCGTCCTGCTCATTGCGCTCCGATTCGTTTTTCAGATCATTGATTGCAATAAGGGGAGCCCTCTTTATTTCGCCGGTTTGCTTGTCTATTTCAAAAGAAAGTGCTCTTGTCGCCAGATCGAATCCATGCGAATCCAGGCCTGACTTCTTTTTGAGATAATTTTCCACAGCCACGAAGGATTCACGTGCTGCCGACTCAAACTCGGATTTATATATGAGTTGCACCGCATCCGATAACGCTGCGTGGATATTGTATACCTCAAAAAATCCTTTGAGCTTCTTTAGCGAATATGGCATTAAACTGCCGCAACAAGGACAGAATGTAAAATCATAAAAGTCAAACCCATATGTACCGTTGCTATATTCCCTAAGTTGCTTTTTTCTGGGTGGAAGAGAACACCCATTAGGACAAGCGTATTCTTCTCTCCTCATTGCTTTCACCTCATTTCAACTACTCACTTGCCCGCTGGAAAGATTACAATTTCAAAGGATAAGCATCCAGCTTGTTTTGCGCATTTATGTAGGATTTATAAATATTTTTGATTCCGGCTTCTTTTGCCATGCTTACAACAAGATTTTCCTCTGCTACGCCCATTCGCAGGCCAAGAATTATACCGCTTGGGATCCATTCCATCATCACCGGCGGCTTCATAATGCAGCCAGTTATCATTCGCCATTCTTCATCGTATTTATGGCACTCTTTTTTGATTAGGGTCGTTCTTTCTTGTTCCCATAAAGCACTTCCCATACCTGCATATAGCTCTGGAGGAATCTGAGTTGCGGTTGTCTCTGCTATTTTACGGAGCATAACGAATTTCGCAAATTTGGTTGCATCATAAGGCGTGTCCGAATAATAAATCGGATATAGCGGCGTTCCGTAGTTCTTGATTCCGCAATTAGCGCATTTTTCCTGCTTACCGCATAAGAAGTTGTCATTGTTTTCAAGGTCGTAGATTTGCACAAAACCTCTGTGCTGATCTGCATATTTCAGCCACAGAACCTCATTAAACCCATTTTCGGAGAAACAAACTGACCACGTATCCTTTTTAACTTCATCACGGAGTGAAAGCGCTGCATTCAGAAAGCTTTCGGTAAGCCCGTGAGAAAGCGCGTTTGTCACATTCTCAACCGTAAACTGCGCTGCTTGCTCCTCAGAGAGAATATTCCCAAGCAATGACTTAACACCATCCACAACAGCTTCTGTACTTTCCGGAGTCTGGAATGCACTTAGATACTCTTTCCGGATCGCTTCAATGTCGATGTGAAGAAAGGTATCAAAAGGATCATCATAATAATTCGCAGAAGAAAAATAGAGCTTGTTTGTTCTGAGCGCTTCCAAGCTTTTTGTGCTGACAGGACGATACCGAAAAAGTAACTTTGGATACTTAATTGATTTGAATAGCTGTTCTCGCTCTGCCACAATATCATTCCCGGGCAAAGAACATAATGTTTCCCAAAATTGTTCTCGATCATTGTGATCCATTGATAACCCTCCTCTCAAGTATTAAATCACACATGAAATAATTACGTTTTTTATGTTCAAAACGCACCATTTTTGATAGCTGCATCAATCACTTTCTGCCATTCGTCAAATGAAACAAAATGGACGAACTTCTCTTTATCAAAGTCCGATGCTACCAAGAAACCGGCGAATCCTTTTTGATCTGCATAGCCTGCGACACCCCAAACATAGGAATGCAAAAGCCAGTTACACACATCCTTCACTTTGAGCGAGGCAGCTTGTCCTTCACCATAGCTTGACACGCAGATTTTACCACGAAAAGCCCAACCGTCTTCGTCGGTGTACGGATATTTCGTAGCAGAGATTACGCCGCTCATGATTTTGCATTCGGGAAGTGTCCAGTTCTGCTCTTTGGCAACTTTCTCTGCTTCAATTTCGTCTTCAATGGCTTTTCGCAGGACGGTGGCAGAGTATAACACAGCACGGTTCAGCTTATGCTTCCCATATTCACCGTAGCTTGGAGCCTTTTGCCAAAGAGATATTGCCCAAGACTGTTTTTTCAATTCCCATTTCCATCTGCCATCAAAAATCATAGCAGTACCTCATTTTAATCGTTCACACAGCGGCAGGAGTTCCTCCAGTTTGGCGACGATGCGCTTTTGCTCAGTAAATTACGGGATAAGTTTCTCTCTTTTAATCCCATAAATATCATACCTAATTCTTTTGAATGTACTGAGTGAACACTTTTTTTACTGCGACGTCACGATTACTGGTATCATTCTTGGTTTTTTGAGAAACTTTATAACATGCTAAAATACCACCTAAAAAACCAGAACCAATGCATATTACCCAAGCGCCAATTGTAACTTGATCTGCCGTTATAGCCCCAATTGCGTGAAAGTCTGACGTTAAAAGTGATAAAAATAAAGTGCTTGCAATCGAAAGAAACACACTATAGAGATTATAAAAATGAAATGTGCTCATATCCTTTTGCGCTTCCTCGTATGCACGAGATAGTGAATTTCTTAGTTTCTCGTCGGATATGCTGATCGGTGTCTCTTGAACCACGATACCTTCATCCTTGGTATCGATTATATTCATATTACTTGCCATCGTCATCATGCTCCTCCGTCTTTAGCAACCCAAGAGAACCCATAGCAAAGAATTCCATATGGCCACAATTTTCGCACACTACTATCCCGGCAGGAATATTAGGCCCTAAACTGATGTTTTTTGTATCGTTGCCTATTAAAATTGTAGCGAAATTTCGAGTAGTAGTAAATTTTTTTCCACCACAATAAGGGCAATTGGGAATTCCACGTCCATTCATTTTTTTGCCTAATGCGGCAATAAATTCGTTTGGATTATATTTACTCATAGTCTGTTTTCCTTTCAATGGTTATTTCAACTGTTCGCATAATGGCAAAGGGTCTTCGATTTTGAAAAAGATATATTTTATTCAGAATCTTCCTCATTCGCACTTTGAGCGCTTAAGATTTGCTTTATGCCCTTAAGCTCATCACCAATCTTTTTCATAGTCTTAAGCAAATCTTCCTCGTCGGTCGTTGAGGAAAAAAACGTCATATAATGTTCTAAATCCACAAAGAGATCACTTTGATAGGTTTCACCTTGCGCCTTATACTCTATAGTTCCGGTTAGCGGCTTCAAATTTGGATTTCCGCGAAGCTTATTGCTGCCGATGTACAAGTCATAATACTGTCCGGCCCCTATGATGCACTCTTTGCCTTTTATCCGTTCTAATTCCCGCTTAATCGATTCTTCCGGAATACTGTCAACAAACTCCTGATCCAAATTGATTTTGACATGCTGAGCAGTCAGGTTCCCTCGATTTATAAAACGGGCGATATACCATGTTCTTCTGCTATAGTGGAATTCAAGCTCGACAACAGGCCTGTTTGTTTCCGCAAACTGCTTTTGCATCTCCCGCAACTGTTCTTTAGATGCATTGGCAGCCTTGATATTTGCCAAACAAATAAAAATGGTTGCTATAACATAAATCCCCGTGATTATAACCATGACCCATTCCGCAGTCATCTGATTCACCTCATTTCAACCGTTCACACAACGGCAGGATTTCTTCCAGTTTGGCAACGATGCGGCGCTGTTCTTCCAGCGGAGGTATAGCGATGACCACATTTCGTATTGCGTCTATTGATATACTTTCCTGGGCAGTTGCTTTTTTATATTTCGTCAATTCTGCATACCCATAGGTACTCTTTAGATACCATAAAACATATTCCTCCAAAATAAAGGTCTGGGTATCAGAATTAAGCAACTCGATTTTTCCCACATTGGAACCAAGGTGAGCTTTGAATGATCCATCGAACACAGCGATATTTCCGATTGTTCCTACATACGGTGTCAGCAAACATTTCTTTGTAATCTGGCTACGTGGTAGTTCATCAGATACGCTTTCTGGGATATAGCTTTCAAAAGAAAGAACCAACTTCCCGTTTTGAACATTCTTGCCCTTGAACAAAGGTATTCCAGTGGGCACAAGATTGTCTGATATATATTTCGTATATTCAAATCCCGCCAACTTAGTAACGAACGCAATATCATCAATGTAACAGACTTTCCATGACGCTGGGAAATCATAAGGGACTTCCTCGCCCGTAATAGTCGGCAACGCTCTCGTTTTTTTCAGTTTGTCTGTCTTAATTAGTCGCTGTTTTTCTGCCTGAATTTTACGGTACAGTTCTTTGCCAGTTCCTTCTTCCGGTCTTTGCTCTACGGGCTTGCCTTGAATGGCATATTGAAGAATGGACTTCTTCATATCCTCCGGGAACTTGGCATTAAACTGTTCCAACTTTTCGTAGGCTGCGGCATAACGGTCAACATACGGAAGAAGTTCTTCTATACGTCTTGCATCGAATTGGAGCGAAACAGGTTCCTGCACACCGCGGCTGGAAAAGGTCGGCCTTCCGTCTATGTCATTGAGTCTAATCTTGCAACTAACTTTTTCATGGTTCTTAATTGCTGTGTAGAGCACATGAAATTTCTGTATCTGGTTGGCCGCTTGGGCACTCTGATTATTTGATTTCAGCGCAGGCTTCAGTTTTTCGTATGTACCGATGTAATCGGAATGAACACTCATTGCGTATAAAGTGTTGATCAACCTGTCGGCCTCTGCTTTCGAAATATCCGGGCTGCCAAGAATAATGGCAGAAAGCATCAACAGTTCCTCGCTTGTGAAACGCGGCGTATCCAAAAAGTACTTAGTCCGATTCCCTTTTGTTGAACGAACATCATAGCCGAGTTCTCTTAGCTCCTCAATTTTTCGATAAAACGCTTTTTCCTCCAAGGTAATAAACTCGTCCTCCTGGAGCTCCTTGAGAATTTCCTCTTTGGACAGCATATGGTTCCGATCGGTGTATTGTTCTAAAATGTGCAGAATGTGCAGTATTGTGTTGCTTGCCATCTTATCTCTTCCATACCTGTAGCATCGAAAAGCATCTTTATTTCTGCGTGTTGCGGGCCGTGAGCCATTAACTGAATCGGCTTATATGAATCATTACATTATCATATCTTGTTCAACAAATTTTTGCAACATTGATTCACGGTATTTGTGTGTAGTTGCCAATATATGCTAATGTTATTATTGCACATTGACTGTCCAAAAGAACGGACAATGCCATCTGTTATATGCGTTTACTTCCGCATAGCAGCGTATCACAATGAACTTGGTAGGTAACAAAATGGATTATTAAGATACAAATTATCTTTTTAATTCAGGAGCATAGGTAATGAAATGCATTTCTGATCTTCACCTTGGCGAGCGTGTCGACAATTTCTCTATGCTTGAAATTCTTGGGAAAGTCTATTGCCCTCGAAGAAAAGCCTCCTGCGCCGCTTATCTCCAGCAATACTTATGACAAGGCTGTCCCAAGCGCTGAGAACGGTGTAATAGAACCGGTCGCGCTTGAGGACGAGTATGGCCTCGTAGAGTAAATCGTCCCCTATTTTGCGTATCCCAAAACAGCTGCACCGCCATTCAACTCAGGGATAATTTCATATCATATCGTCTTCAGGTGGCAGAATCGGTCGCTGCAGCATACGATGAACAGTCCTCCAGACCTGAAGCCTACTGCCGGGATAGGCTTCTCTCAGCTTCTCGACAGCACGGCTCTTTGCCTTCTCTACGGCGGACTCCTTCATCATGTGATACATCCCGATCTCTTTCAAGGACGCCTCCGAGTATCCGAACACGCCGCAGGTCTTGCCGAGAATGTCCCTGTCCTTCTTCGGCAGGGTGTCGAACAGCTCCCGGAGGAGCTCAATGCAGACCTTGCGGTACACGGCTTGCTCCGCCGAAACGGAGAGCATCCCCGGCATCAGCCGCTCGTAGGGATCGCCGTCATAGCCCTCCGGAACAAGATCATGCACACCGAGGAAATGGGTGTTGTAGCGAACATATCGGCTGACACGAGCCCCGGAGATGCCTAACTCCTCCGCGATTTCACCGGTATCCTTCCATGCGGCATGATACAGCCTCTGCGCCTGACGGACGGCAGCCATCTCGTCCTTGCTCAACGCCATACAGCCAAGATTCTGCTCCAGCCAGCGGGTCATGCGCCCCTTCAAATGCGGGTAGAGGTAGGTGGTGAGCACGGCGCGGCTCTCGTCGTATTCTCTGTTCTGAATCCGCGTCAGGAACTCCAACGCGCCCTCGCCGCAGAGATCGTCCAGAATCGTTTTCGTATACGCGGAACACTGATTCGGATGATGCTGCTCCATTATCAGGCAGTTGAACTCCGCCGCAGCTTCCTTGGCGATGCCGCGGATCAGACCGATATTTTTATGGTACAGCTTTTCCAGCGCAGCATCATCGCCGTCATAGTATTGGCGAACCAGTTGCTCGTTGGTCATACTTGCTCACCCGCCTTTTCCTTCGGCGGACGGCCCCTCGGATTGGCCGTTCTGGTGATCCCGCAGTGCTGGTAA
>OHBM01000414.1_pt1 | contig 34739 bp, 30 predicted proteins | sample 1577251 | NCBI WGS metagenome assembly OHBM01 (sample SAMEA3541557, study PRJEB24748) | human gut metagenome | biome: human gut; feature: human-associated habitat; material: faeces | place: China | collected 2012 | reverse complement strand
TTTAAAAATTGCCTAAATCGTATCTAATTTTTATATATTCGTTACATTTCTTAATGTTTTTATAATAAATAGAATTGGAATTTTGTTAAATATTGAAAATATCCTAATTTTCGTTAGAATAAAATAAGGTAGTATTATGGCAAGAGACAAAATTATCCAATTTAAAAAGATTATTAAACCTAAACAATCTCTAAGTAAGGGATATGCGTTATATAACGAAGGGAAATGTCTGTATAACCAAAATAAAGATGATTTAGCTTTTAAGAAATTTTTAGAGGCCGAAAAACTTGGTTTTGAATCTGGTGATATGTATGCTTGTATGGCGTGGTTAGTTGGCCGAGATTCACAAAAAACGGATAAAGTTTTAGAATATATAAATAAAGCAATCGAATTAGATTCTGAAAATAGTTATGCTCATTATCTAAAAGGTTATACTCTTGAAAGTATAGGGCAGTATAGCGAAGCTCTTTCTTGCCTTCTGAAAGCTGAAGAATTGCATTATGATAGTCCGTATTTATATACAAAAATTTCTTATTGCTATGAGCAAATTGGAGAAGAATTAAAGTCTATTGCATATGCATCTAAAGCGATAAAGAAATATCCAAACGAAATTGACTGTTATAGAAGAAAAGCTTGGGTATATTTTAGTCACAATAACAATGAAGAAGCCCTAAAATATTTTTTGGAAGCTGAAAAACTTGGAGATACCTCGAATTTTTACCAAATTTCATATTGTTATAGTGAGTTAGAAAATCATAAAAAAGCTCTTGCTTATGCAAATAAATCAATAATTGCGGATAGAAACAATTTCTATGGTTATTATAGAAAAGGCTTTGTCTATTATATGTCCGAAAAATATGAAAAAGCTCTAGAAAATTTTTTAAAGGCTGTAAGTTTAATAAAAGAAGAGGCTGCAGAAGTGTATGATATGTATCCTCGAATTTCTTGGATTTATCAGAATATTAAGGGCGATATAGAAAATGCTAAAAAGTATGCCAAAATTTCGATTGATATAATGCCAGATTATGACTTTGCACAGTATCGAATGGGTTGTATCTATTTGTACGCAGAAAAAAATTATAAAGAAGCCGCAAAATATTTCAAAAAAGCACTTGCTCTAAAAATGGGCGAAACTGATATTTATGTGTATTATGACGTAGGAAAAAATTATTTTTCGATGAAAAAATATGCTCAAGCCTTAAAATATGTGGAAATGGGGTTAAGCATACAGCCAGAAAATCTCGGATTATGTTCTGTTAAAATAAGCATTCTTTATAAACAGAGAAAATATGAAGAGGTTCGAACTTTGTTGCAGCAAGCATTGGAAAAATATCCAGATGATATTTGGGTTCAACAAGCTAATGCAATGATTTTGGGTCACTTTAAGCAATACGATGATGCTGTAAAAATTCTAGAGCCAATAAGAAAAGATTTGCAGGAAGTGAATGTATATGCACTATTTGTTCTTACGAATTGTTATTTTAAAAAGAAGGAATATGAAAAAAGTCTTGAAACATTTCTAGAATATAGTCAGAAAGAATATTTAGAGTATTTAGAAAAACAGGATATTCGAAGCATAAGGTCTTTTATTAAAAAGTTATCAAAACATTTTCCAAACGATGATAGACTAAATCAAATAGAAGAGAATTTTAAACCTGTTTTAAATCCGATTGAGTAAACAAATGTAACATAATTTTGGATTTTTGAATATTGCATTAATTTAAAACCTTTAATTCTATATAGTCATTTTATAGATTTTAGAGAGATGCAAGTAAATAACGATAATCAAATCCAAAAACCACAGCTTGACCAAAATTATAACATTGGTTGCAATCAACTTGGGAAAAATGATAAGCAAATGCAATCAATTTTTGCCAAGTATGATACTGATGGTGATGGCAAAATAAATACTTCTAATGCAAAGGGAGTAAATGAGCTTGAAGGTTTTATGAGCGACTATAACAAGATGCTCAGTGATGGAAATGCAGATAAAGAACAAGTTAGCTTTTTTACAAATATTTATAACAAAATAGTTAATCTCATGAAGCCTGAAAATAAAAATAAAATCTATGAAGATGGCGAAGAAATTGTGGCCAATGGAGTGCTAGAAAATTCTGAGCAAGGTCGTATTGGTGATTGTTGGCTACATTCCCAAGTAAATGCACTTAAAGATACGGATTTTGGGAAAGATGCAATCAAAAATGCTATACAAAAAAATGAAGATGGCTCTTACACTGTAAAATTCAAAGGTGTAAATAAATCTTATACCTTTTCATCAGAAGAAATTCAATCTAAAATAGATGAAAATGTATATTCTAAGGGTGATTTAGATTACAAATTGATTGAAATGGGTGTAGAAAAACTTTATGATGAACAAATTCCAAAAGAAGTTGAAAAAGAACTAAAAATACATAGAGAATTGAGCAAAGATGGATTTAAAGAAGCTGCTCAAGATTCTGCACATAGAATATCTGAACTAATAGATAAACGTGACCATAAAATAAAATCTATTGACGGAGGAGCTGGTTCTATCAGTATTTCCGATAAAGAAAATGAAATTGCATATCTTTTAGGGGCTGATTGTGAACAAACTTCAATTGATTCTCCTTCGGGAATAGAAGGTGCACTAATTAAAAAAGCAAAATCTTCAAATGAAGTCGCTATAAATTTTGGTTCTTATTATGATATAGAAAAAAGAGAACCTTTTAACAAAGAGCTCCCTGAAGCGGATGAGGGTCATGAATATTCTATTAAAAATGTAAAATTAGATGAGAATGAGAACATCGTTCAAGTAGATGTTATAAACCCTTGGGATAATTCAAAATCTATACCTCTAACCCTTGAAGAGTTTCACGCAATGCGAGCTCCAGATGAAAACATTAGTGTTTCTGGGACAAAAAGTAAAGTTAAAGAATTAGAAGACAATAAAGAGAATTATAAAATTAAGGACTTTGTAAATAAATGCAAACAACCAGATTCAACTTGGGGTAATTTTACCATAATGGATGATATAAAAAATAAAAAAGATTTAATAAATGAATTTGGCGGGCTAAAATTGTATATTACAGAACTTAATAAAGCAATGGATAAAACAGCAGAAGATAAACAACCTCTTTCACAATCTGATAAAACAGCAGAAGATGAACAACCTCTTTCACAATCTGATAAAACAACAGAAGATGAACCCCCTCTTTCTCAATCTGATAAAACTACGATTTTGACTAATATGTATTGCGATAATTTACATTTTTCTAAAAAGGATGCTAAAGATTTGGTTGAACACCCTGAAAAAATGCAACAATATTGTATAAAATATGGATATAAATATTAAAAAACATCTTGTATTCATAATAAAAATACAAGATGTTTAAAATAAATTTATTAAGCTAAATTTTAGATTTTATCGATTTTCCCAGCTTTTGCAAGGTTTGTATATGCAATAGTTGCAACTGCCGCTTGTGGGTCATATTGTGCAAGTTCATTTTTTAATTTTGATTCTGGAAGATAATTTTTGAACGCATATTTGTATTGTTCGTATGGGTTGGCATTTACTCTTTCCAATACATTAGCTGCCGCATTTGTAACGACTCCTTTTTCATCTGTTGCAGGGATGACAATCCCAAATTTGTCTTTCATAATATCAACAGGGATCCAATTTGCACCGTCTTTACTTACAAGAGATTCTCTTGCATCTCTGATAAATGCGTGTTCTCCTCCGCCAAAGATTGATTCAACGTTATTTTTGCCAACCATTTTTCCATAAACATTTGCGTAATCTTCAATTTGACCAACTCCACGAGTTAAAACAGATGGGAATGGAAAATCTGCTAAGATTGCACCATTTGGAAATTCTTCTGATGGTGGAATTTCTGTTCCTCTCAAATATTGAGTATATTCTGTTGGGGTTGTTGCAAAGCCTTTTAGATTATGTTGTTCAACAATTTGTCTTGCTGCTTTGTCAACTCCGCAATCACTGTGTGCGAATGCAAAGCCAATGTCACTAGTTTTTGCACCATTTTCTTTTAGATAGTTAACGATTGGAGCATAGAAGTCAACGATTGCATCTTCGTATTTTTGTGAAAGTTCTTTTTTAGATAATGAAGAACCTCCACGAACTTGTTCAGGTTTGATGTTACTGTTACCAACTGAGCCAAAAATATGAGCTGGTTTTTCTCCGTATGCAGCACTCCACAAATCTTCTGTTGTTACCATTTTAGGGTTATCTACCCAACCTAACATTTTGCTGTCTTTAGGGAAAATTACTGGTTTTGCCCAATTGTCTGCCATTACGCTGGTTCCTAATGAAGTTTCTTTAATCGCAGCGTTTTTAGGAAGTAAGCCCCTAATTCCATCAAAGGCTTCTGCAACTTTTCCTTCTGCTAATTTATCTAACATATTTGATAATGCAGATGTAACTTCTGGATTAGACTCATTTATATTTTTAGCAATTGTTTCAAGTAGAATATCTTTTTGTTCTGTCCCGATATTTCTTAAATTTGCAACTCTTTCACTGGTTGCTTTTGATCCTTGAACTAATTGATTGAATAGCTTTGGCTCAAATGCCGAATTGATTTTTAACATTACACACTCCTATTTTTTACACGATGAATAAAAGAAAACGATTTGAATTGAAAAATTGCTAGTTAAAACATAATGATTTAACAATAGTTAATATAATGAATATTTGTTATTATGGTTATAAATATGAATATAAAGGCTCTTATTATTCATTTGTGTTGACAAAAATTATTTTTACGGGGTTTAATATACTTATTAAATTTGAAATTATGGAAGGATAGGTGTATATGAGAATAAACAATGTTCAAAGTAATCAAAATTTTGGAATGGCATTAAAGATAAATTCTAAGCTGTATCCAGAAATTGAAAAATCAGGATTGTCACATATTAAAAAATTAGAAAATTTAGGTGATGACGTTAAGAACGTAAAAATGTATGATGTTTGTTTAGAAAAAGATGCCTATGATTTGGAAATAAGAAGTGCAAACCCTAATGATAATACTGATTATTTAGGAAATTTTAGACGAGAAGAAAGCAATTTGGGTAAATGGCATGAATTTACTTGTAATTCCTCTGGATGCGAAGATACTTACGGAGGGTATAATCCAAATGAACCACAAATTTTTAGAACTCTTTATGGGAAGAATGCCGCTGATGAATATAAAAAATTCAAAGAGTTTGATATGTATAAACAAATTGGGGAATTATCAAAACTTTTGGAAAAACGAGATAAAAATAATATTGCAATACGTGAGGCTCAAAAAGCAAAGAAAGCCGCAGAATTGGAGGAGGCAAAAGCAGGAGAGTTAAGACTTAAAGAAGCAACAAATGATTTGATGGACAAATATAAAGCTGATTTCCCAGAAGAACAATTTGAGAAAAAGGGCATATTTAGAAGGTTTTTGGATAAATTTAAGAGATAATGCGTCTATTTTTTATAAAAATATATAAAAGCGGCGGTAAGGACTCTGCCGAAAGAAACGATTAAGTATCATTTCTTGAGAGGTTGAACCCTGTTGGGGTGAGATTCTATAACGCTACAAAAAAATAAAAACGGCGGTAAGGGGAATTGAACCCCTGTTTAGAGAATGAGAATCTCTCGTCCTAACCACTAGACGATACCGCTATCTATACAAAAATCTTATCACTAAAGTTAAATTTTTCAATAATAATTTTTACAAATTATTATTCTGTTTTTCGTAATCTCTTTTTTAATATATAATTAACCTAAGAGGTTGAAAATGAATCAAGAAGAAATTAAAAATAGAATTTACGAATTATCAGAAAAATATGATGAAGGAAACGATTCCGAAGGGATTGAAAAAGAATTAAAAGAGTTGTTAGCTCCATTTAAGAATGGTTCAATTGGGCTCGCTCAAATTAACCCTATTGCTGGGGACATTGAATATAATGCGAAAAAAGTTATTAAATATATTAACCATGCTCAAAATATAGGTTTGGATGTTGTTGTATTTCCAGAACTTACTCTTATGGGATATCCAATTGAGGATACTATTGATAGGCACCCAATTATTGTTGAAGAAAACGTAAAATGGCTAAAAGAAATTGCAAAAATAACAAAATCAACCTCTGCAATTGTAGGTTTTGTTGAGCCTCGAAAGTATGACCATTTAACAGGTAAAAAATATTATAATTCTGTTGCTGTGCTTCAAGATGGAAAAATTCAGGGAATTATAAGAAAATCGTTACTTCCAACGTATTCAGAATTTAATGATTACAGATATATTGAACCTTCTCCGATAGTTGGAAATCAGCCGAGCAATACTCTTGGTCAATTTGATGAAGATAAAATTCAAAATTGTGCAAAAGTTAATGTTATAAATGGTAAAAAATATGGAATTTCAATTTGCGAAGATTGTTGGAATAATAAAGAATTTTTTAATGATACAACCTTGTATTCAGTTGATCCAATAGAAGAACTAGCAAAAGAAAAACCAGATGTGTTTATCAATTGTTCAGCTTCACCAACACGAGCTAAAAAAGAACAATTGAAGCATAATATGTTGTCTTTCGTTTCTAAAAAATATTCAACTCCAATAGTTTATGTAAATCAAGTTGGAGCAATAGATAACAGTTCTTTTGATGGTTCTAGCAGAGTGTTTGATAAAGAGGGTAAACTTTTAGCTCGTGCAAAATCGTTCAAAGAACAATTTATGATTGTTAATCCGCATTTAGGATTAGGAAAAGTTTATCCATTAACTAAGGGTTTGGAAAAAACTTTAACAGAGGCAAAAGTTTATACTTTGGAATATGAACCTGATTTAGAAAGAACTTATAAAACAATTATCCAAGGAATAAGAGATTATTTTAGAAAAACTGGTTTCAGACGTGCAGTATTAGGTTTGTCTGGAGGATTAGATTCGACAGTTTGTGCAGTTCTTTTAGCAGATGCTTTAGGAAAAGAAAATGTTTTTGGCGTGAGTATGCCTTCTAAAATTACAAGTTCTGAAAGTAAGTCTGATGCAGAAAAATTGGCAAATAATTTAGGTATAAATTTTACAGAAGCCTCTATCAAAGATATGGTTGAAACGACTAATAATTGTTTGACAAAACTATTCTCAACAGTAGAAAAAAGTTGGGATGGCAGATACTCAAAATCTTTTACAATGGATAATATTCAAGCTCGTTCAAGGGCAATATTCCTTTGGGGAATAAGTAACGAATTTGGTTCTTGCTTGCCAATAGCTACCTCTGATAAATCCGAGCTTTATATGGGTTATGCAACGATTAATGGTGATATGTCTGGTGGTTTTGCTCCAATTGCGGATGTTCCGAAAACTAAACTTTTTGCTCTTGCAAGATGGATGAATGAAAATAGGGAAAAGAAAAACGCTATTCCAGAAGCAATTATTTTGAAAAAACCTGGAGCAGAACTTGCAATTGACCCTAAAACAGGAAAACCATTGATTGCTGAAGATGCTTTGATGCCTTATGAGTTCTTAGATGAAGTTATTTGGAGAATTGAAAATAAAAAAGAACATTATTTTGATATGCTTAATTCAATATTTTTATACGAAACAAAAAATGATGTTTCAAAAGAACAAAAAATTGAATGGTTAGACAAGTTTTATAGAAGGATGTCAACAGCATTGTATAAATGGTCTATTTTGCCTCCATCTGTAATTGTAGATTCTCGCTCAATTAATAAATATGACTACAAGCAACCAATAACGTCTTCAAGAATAAATTATAAAGGTTTAGCTCCAGAAGAAATTCAATCTAAAATTGAAGAATATATGAAATAATTCTTTTGTTAGAAATGGTTGTTACAATATATTAAGAAAATAAAAAACTAATAATTTGTCTTAAATTCGCAATTGGTAAGGGGTTAATATATGTTTACACAATAAATCCCTATGAGGATGTATAAATAGCTTGTTCATATGTTATTATTGAAGATGTAAGAGGGAATTATACATTTTATATGATTAAGTTTAATATTTTAAAACGTTTATTTAAACGTGCACCAATGAATTTTTATAATTATGTTGATGGTACAACTGTAATTAAGTCAATCAACAATACTTTCCAAGGTTACAAGTTTGATAAAATTATTGATGAAGAGCATATTTCTTCAATTTGGAGTTCTATAAAACAGTATAAAAGAATTACCACAATAGGTGTATTTTTGGCTTTTATTATTTTGCTGTATGGTGTGATATTCCCTTATTATACTTTTTTGTCAAAGTTAAGATGGTATTTTAGTGCGTTACCGCTTTTGATTGCTATCTTTGTGATTTATCAAACAATCCTTCGTATTTGTACCGCCCACTTTGAAAAATGGTTAAAAAAGAACTTTGGCGAGTTTGAAAGAACGGTTTATAATCCAACTGATTTTATTGATGAAAAATATTATAAACTTTTCAAGCTTGAATTAGCTAAAGCTTTTGGACTTATTTTAGTGTTGTTGATGTGTTTTTGTATCGGTTCTCCTTCAAAAATTACCCTTAATTTAATAAATAATAAAAAATATGACCAAGCTATAAAACTTGCAACTGTTGGTTCAAAAATATTCCCTATTGCTCCAACTTGGTATTCTTTAAGAGGATACTCAAAGTTCCAAATAAAGGATTACGATGGTGCGATAAAGGATTATGACAAGGCTTATAGGTTAGGCCCAGATGAGTATAGTGTTATGAATTTTGATAATAAAATTTTCATTAAATATTATACAAAACAATATAAAAGTGCGATTAAAGATTTTGATTTTGAAATTGCAAATGCTCAAACGGATGAAGATAGAGATTCTTTCTTGTGGGATAAAGCACAATTTTTATATAATATCAAACAATATGAAGAGGCTCTAAAAATATATAATGATTTGCTTGTTAAATCGAATGAAGACAGGGTCTTTTTGTTGCAAAATAGATTGTATTTTGAAAGAGCAGAAGTTTATAAAAAACTTGGGAAAGTAGAATTAGCTGAACAAGATTTGCAAAATGCTAATAATTTGGATATAGAGGATTCATTTAAAAATCCAATTCCAGAACCAACTTTGTTGCTAGATGAAATGTAATTTTTAATTTATCGAAGGTCTTTAAGTTGAACTTTTACGTTTCCTGAATGTAGTATAATTTTGTCATTCCCTTCAATGTTAAATTTTGCGTGTTCCAAATATAAATAATCTTTGTGGGTAACGTCGTACAAATCCATTGAGCCAAATAGTGTTTTTGTTGGGAATTTGTAACTCAAATCAGCAGAGAATTTTCCTCCATTTAGATAATCATGAATAACTGAACTTAATAGTGAAACTGGCAATTGCCCTTTAGTATACGCTAATTTTAACACAAAAACGGGGCTGAATTTTCAACCCCGTTTTATAATCTATGTATTTTATTTTTTCTTTTTATTTTTTAATTTAGATAAAAATGAAGAATTGCTTTCTTCTGGTTCTAATTGTTCAATTGTTGTACTTTGCGTTTTTGTTGTTGATTGTTCTTCTCTTAACTTAATAAGTTCTTCAACGGTCATTCCTTCTTCTCCTTCTGTTGGAGTTGGGATGGTATCAACAAAGTCTTTAGCACTTTGAATTTCAGAATCTAATGCAAGCCATTTGAAGGATTTAATCATTTTTAATGGTTTTCTTGTATCGCCGTGAAGTACAACTTGGAATTTAGTTGCATTTCCCTCCGTTTTACCCTTGCCTAAGTGTGGAATAGCCTTCAATTCTTCTGTTGAAACAGATTGGCAGAAGATTGAAAAAGATTTTGCCACTACAACATTTAACCCTGGAGTATTTTTAATTAAATTTACTGGGTTGATATTTGCAACAGGTCCTAATTTGTCAGAAAATGTTGAAGCCAATTTTGCACGAAGTTTCATATCTGCACTATTATCAAGTAAGTTAATTTTTCCTGCAATATACATTGACATTACATTCCCTTGAGATTTAATCGGTTCAATATTTGCCCATCCATCTTTGAATGTTAAATGCCCATATAAACTGTTGAAATGTGAAGTATCAATAGTTGCAATGTTTGTAATTACAGAACCGATTGTTGAAGAAAAGAACGCATTTTCTCTCAAGTTTTCGGCCATCAAGAAGTTTTCAAATTTCCCAAAAGGTCCGAGTTGTCCATCCTTTACGTTAAAATCAACAGCTCCTTTCAATGTTTTCAATTGATCTTCCATTGTTAGACCTTTTAGTGTTATATTTGTTGAAAAATTCATTGTTCCAGATAATGTGTCTTTCATATTTGCGAGTTCTAATAAGACTTTTTCAACATCAAAGTTTTTGCCTTGAACCTTAACTGCTAAATCGGTTGTAGCTAAATTCATTGCAATATTACCATCGACACTTCCGCCCATAGAGTGAGTTCTTAATCTATCTAGGTGTAATACGTTATTTACTAGTGAAATTCTTCCTGTTGTATTGTCAGCAACGATATTGCCAGATTTAATTTTCGCAAAGTGAATTATACCTCTCTGAACTGTTACTGGAATGTTCGCTGTTGTTTTTGAAGCTGTACTTGATGCTGGAGTTGCAGGTAATGATTTCATTAAGTTATTAGATACAATCATCAATTTATCAACGTCAAGCATTCTTGAAAATACTCTAACATTTGATAATGTCATTGTTTGTAAAAGGTCAAAGTTTGTTTGAGTAGTGATTCTGAAATCTGAACCATTTGCATCAATATCGTTCAAGGAAATATTTAAATTTCTATTATTGATGTTCAAAATGCCATGACGCATTTTTGTTTGAATTTCAGGGATTTCTAGATTTCTAATTGTTAAATCCCCTGTTAATCTTGGAGAATATAAATTCCCAAATGAGAATAAATGTCCGCCGATAGTAAATTTTGAACGATTAAAAATACAAATTGAACCATCCAATTCTCTAGGGATTGAAATTTTGAATAAGTTAATAAAAGGAGTTGTGTTCAAATTTGAAATCATTCCTTTTATTGAAACAACTTCTTTCGCTCCTCCCATGTTCGAGTATAAATTATCGTTAAATTGGGCGTTTTGGTTTCTTGAATATAATCCAGAATTTGCAATTTTTATAGATTCATCGTTTTTATTCAAAATGAATTGGAATAGAGATTGTTTTCCATCTAAATTATTAATTTTTATAGGAGTAATATAGTTACTATCGTTCGCAATTGCTTGAACTATAACTTTCATTCTTTTTCCGTGCGTAGAAAATAATGCTTTTATTGGTATCGTTCCTCTCATTGATAAATAAGGGGTTGCATCTGACCCAATAAAGTTTGCAATATCGGAAACTACAAGTCCTCCATCTGCTCTGAATTCTGTTTCCATATCAGATAGATAGTTTTTGATATTTCCGCTTAAATAAATATCTGAATGATTATTAACTCTAATTTTTGATTTATTTAATTTTACATTTTTATTGTCAATGTTGATTGTTAATAATTCGTCTTTAATAACAGAATTGGTTTTTGGTAATTTAAATAAAAATCCTTTGTTTATCATTTTACCAAATATTTTTCCAGAATAATTTGCAATGACGAATTTTGAATCTGAGTTAGATAATATAAAATTCCCTGCTCTATCTCTCAATACAAGGTTTTCTAGGTCCGTTTTTAATAATGCGGAAATCCCTTTAATTTCTCCTGTAACTTTTGAGTTTAATGATAAATTCCCAGAAGAAAGAATATATTCTTCTTTAATATCTTTTGGTGCAAATGCTAAATACAATCCAGAAAGAGGAATTTTATCAGCCTTGATATCAAAATTTGCAATAGAATTTGAATCGATTTTTCCAGAGAAAACAAGTGGTTTGTTGTTAATCAATACTCTGCTATCAAGAACTTGAAGGGTGTTATTATCTAGGAATATATTTGCCTTCATATTGTTGAAAATCAATCCGATATTTTTATCCGAAATATTTCCATTTCTGATAAGAATTTTACCTGTGGATGTTATATCTTTGAAGTCTGTTTTCAAGCTTGCGTTTGCAAGTAAATATCCGCTTGCTGTCATGTTTGCAATATCATTTTGAATATGAATTGTATCTAAGTAGGCTTTTGTTATATTCAATAGGTTTGCAAAATGAACTTTTGGAGATTTTAATTTTAAGTCAATATATGGATTATCTTTTCCATAATCAACTGTTCCGAATAAGTTTAAGTATTCTGAGTCTGTAACATAAATATTTGTATCAATATCAGAAACCGTTCCATTTGATTTTAATTTAAAATAAGATTCTGGAAGTTGTAAGCCAGAAAGTTTTACTGTCGTATTTTCAACATCTACATAGCCGTTCAATAAAATAGTTTTGTCTATTTTGTGTTGTCTAATTTTAAGTTTAGTATTTATATTAGATTTTAAATCGTAAGTTCTGTACGCTGTTACAGGGTTAACGAAAGGTAGTGAAAAAACTTCTTCGTTATTTTGAAATTTCTTTTCTTTCTTAAGCTCTGGCAAGAAAGTATCAATATCTAATTTAGCAACGACATTTGTATTGTCATCACTTAGCAATTTTGCCTCGGTTTTTAGTTTTGCGGTTTTACCGTTGAAATACCCAAGTTTTAACTTATCACCTTTCAATGTTAATTTATGATGAGCTTTTGTATCATCTATAACTGCGGAATAATTTTTCAAGTTAACAGAAGGTGCAAATATTTTGACTTTAGATACATCAATTGGTAGATTTTGAGGCTCAACGGCTTCAATGGTTGGATTTTCTAATCGTTCTTTTCTTTGTTTATTTACAATGTCCTCATAGACTTTACCTACTTTGAAGCTTTCGTTATTTAAGATTTCAATGTTCAATTTTGGAGTGTCAATTTCGACATTAGAAATTCTAACACTTCTCAATAATAAGCTTGGTAAAAATACTTTACCTTTAAAAGAATTGGCACTTAAAACTTCTGAGCCATCTGGAAGATTAACACTAATTTTTCCCGTTTTAATTCCTGCTTCTAAAAATGGAGAAGTGGTTAATTTTAAATCGTCATAATCTAACGTCAAGTTGGTATTATCTTTAACAAGTTTTTGAATATCTGGCTTATAAGTATTCAAATCTATTTTTCTTGGTAAATAAAATAAAAACGCTAAATATAGGCATAGAATTACACCTAAAATTAAATATCCTGTTATAGTAAAAAATTTTTTCATTATACCCTCGATTACCATACATTTTATACCAGAATTATAGGATAAAGAATGTTAAAATCCGAGTATAATTAATAAATATTTACTTTATTAAATAGCTGTATTGTTGCAAAATTGGTTCAATGCTATTTGCTTCTGTTGCAGTTAGTTTTTTGAAGGTTAATAGTGTTTCTCGTTGAGGGTCAATTACACAAAAATAGTGGCAATATTCCATTAAATCTTTTGTGGCTCGAACGTCATAAGGGTTAGGATAAGATATTTCTTTATTTTCATACATATAAATCATGTTGAATTTATTGCTGTAAGAAGTTATAGATGTTTTTAATTTCTCGTGTAACAATTTAAAATTCGGATTTTCATTTTTAGGCTCAATTATTAGGATTGAAATTTTTGATTTATTCCGAAAAACACTAGAAAAATCAGCATTTAGAGTTAATAAATCCTTGACATGATTAGGAATTGTGTATAATTCAAAACTCACATGGTTATTCACAAAATATGTTTTTAGAATAGGAGGCAAACTAGATGATGTTAATGGCTCAAATGATTCTTGCTTTTCTCCTGTTCTTGTCTTTCGCATAAAGTCAAAATGCGGGAACGCATAACACGCAATAATTAATAATACTAAAAATGCAATAAATGATTTCATATCTCTAATATACAAAATTTTTAAATAAAATACAAGAAATAGAGGACGATTATATTATAAAACCGTCCTCTATAAGTGAATAATTATTTTACTCTAAAAGTTACATTTGCAACAGAAGTAACTTTCTTTTCAATTGAAGTAGTATCGCTTATTCCCATATCAGAAACATTTGTTGAATCTGTTGGTGTAATTTGGAACACTCCCATACTTACAGATTGAATTTTACCAACTCTGTTGTGTGTTGGTTTTAGCATTGCTGAAGCTCTTTGTTTTGCATCTTTTGTTGCTTCTTCAAGCATTTGAACTTTTAAATCCGCTAATTTTGAATAAAAGTAAGATGGTTCATCAACGCTAATATCAATACCTTGTTGAGTTAAATTTGTTATATCATTTGAAACTTTTTTGATTTTTTGTACGTCTGAAGATTTTACAGAAATTCTTTGAGTTGAATCATACGCAATTATTTGATTTGTTGTAACTCCGTTAGAGTTCATTGCGTAAATATCATAGCCTTGAGGTGCTTTTACATCAATATCGTTATCTTCAAATCCTTGAGATTTCAAATATTTCATAATTGTTGGACGTTGTTTGTTTAAAGTTGCAAAGCATTGAGCTTTATTTGTTTGTCTAGAGTGAATAGTGAATTCAAAACGTCCTCTATCTGATACTACGTTTTGAGAATAAGAACCTGTAACGGATACAACATCTTTTGAAAATCCGTTAGTTACAACCGCAGAAGCAATCACTCCGCCAATTGCAATAACTAGTCCTAAAGACAACAGTTGGAATTTTTCTAATTTTTCTAAGAACATAATTTTACTCCTTTTTATAAATATCAAGCAATATACTATAATTAAAATAAAAAAAAGCAATAACCTAAAAAAATATTTCACAAAAACAAATTTTGTTATAAAATGTTTGTGTGTATCATATAAGGAGAATAGGTTTTATGAAAAAAGTTTTATTTTCTTTGTTTATTGCAATTGCAATAGCAATTCCAGCATCGGCTGCAAGTTACAATGCAACAAATAGAGTCTCTACTGTTGGTCAAACTTTACTTACAAAGAATGGTATTCCTGCTACAAATGTTAAATTCGCAGTAGTTTCTGGAGCAGTTGACAATTCTAATTATTCAACTAATAAAGTGGTAAATGTTTCAACAAATGAACTAGCTTATGCTGGTAATGATAATGAAGTTGCAGCTGTTGTTGCAAATGAATTAGGACATATCATTGCAGGACATGCTTCTAGAGGAAAGGTTGTATCTTTATTGCAAGCAGCAACAGATACAAATATTTCAACAAATGAAACTGCTACTACTCTAGCTACAAGCTATGCAAGCCTTCAAAAGGAAAAAGAAGCAGATGTAATTGCTGTTAACTTAATGTCTAACGCTGGCTACAATCCACTTGCAATAATTGTTGTTTTGACAAAACAAACAAGTACATATTGGGAAGCTATTCAAGGTAAACCAGCAAATGCTGAAAGAGCAATGAATGTTTATGATTATACTGCTTATGCTTATCCTGCAAAATTAAAAGCTGGATATAGCTGCAATGAATACAAAAATTTCTTGACTTATGCAAATACTGTTTTAATAACAAGAAAAGAAAACAAAAAATTAGCTGCAAAATCAGCAACTGTTTGTGGAGAAAGACATTTCCACAGGGATCGCGGGGCTTCTGATGGCGTTTGCCATTTCGCCCTTTGGCCTGCCCGCGCTGGCCGGATGGCTGCTTGCCAAGCTGGACGCGACCTGTCCTCGATATCGCTGTTAGTCTTGTATGGCTTGTTAAACGGTTCAAACTAATATAAAACTATAAGTTAAAATAATTTTAAAAGCGTCAGATTTTCTCGTAAAATCTGGCGTTTATAATTATTCAAATAAAATTTTGAACTTTTTTATTTCATGCTCGTTATATAGATGTAGGTAGAGAAAAGAGAATACAAAAGGAGGTCATTATGAAAAAGATAATCGCAACAGCTTTATGTTTAACTTTAGCAACACCTTGTTTTGCTGCGAGTAGATACCATGATAAATATCCAAATCGTGGTTTCCATAATCACAAACATCAATGTTATGACAGATGTGCGTATAATGACCTTCACACAAGACGTCATTATACTAGAACATCAGAAAGAACAAGAACAATTGGTGCAGTTGCAGGGATTGCTGGTATCGCAATGATTATTTCTGCGATTGTTGATTAAATTCTATACACCTTAATCTACTAACATATCCTTACCAACACCGATTTACCCCAAACCGAATCTGGATTTTGCAAGATATTGCGAAATCCTTTTTTGTATTGTAACAACTTCTTAACAATAGAGGCTAAATAATTAAAGTTTTTTCAAAAACTAACCGATATATAAAATGTAATTAAAATTAAAAACAAAATTAAATTGACACTAATAATTTTTCCTCCTTTTCCCCTACTACTACTAAATGGAACCTTCTAGGTTCCTTTTTTATTGGGTTTAAAAGATTGTTTTATCATTAAAATCCATATCAAGATGAAAAGAGGTGCAACAATCACGACTCGTGGATTGTATTCATACGCTTGTTGAAACTCAAGTCTGCTCAATGCTGCAAACGCTCTTGTCATTCCACAGCCTAAACATTCGTGATGAAATATTAGTTTAAATAAACAAAATATCTTAAAATGAGCTTTTACGGCCAAATTTGCTAAGATTGCACACCAAAAAGGTAAGCTCAAAACAAATATTCGATTTATCAAGATTTTATCTATTTTCATATTATTCTCTAAAAGAAAAGCAGTACCGACGTTTCGATACTGCTTTTTCTCAATTATTATTTAACTATGAACCAGCTGCAACTCCAGCTCCTAATGCTGCAAAGAAAATTGCCAATTGTAATAAGACGTAAAGAATAGTCATTAACATAACTGCTATATAAATATAGCCAAGCCAATTAATTCTTTCATATAATTCGCTTCCATCATCGTGGTTCCATGAACCAATAGCAATCATAATGCCGTCTATCATTGCCCAAATTGCTGAAATAGGGGCTAAACAACAAGTAAGAGTCATAATTGCCATTGCCCATGCTGTACCTGTTTTACCTGTGTAAAAACGATGAGCTCCAAATGCACCTAATGTCCAACATAACATCATTGTTGCAACCCAGTTTTTACCTTCTAATTTGTTCAGAGTTGTATCTGAACCATATTCTGTAATAGCCATTTAAAAATCTCCTCTTAATTTGTTACTTATGATTGTCCTGCAAATAATGCTGCTATTGAAAGAAGGTTTGACAACATTCCTACAATAATTGATAATACTAATAAAGCTCCTAGAACAATTGCAACAACTTTGTTATAATCTGTTAAAGTTTTTCCTTTAGCATCATTGAATTTGTTAGCTAAAATACAGATAAGGTCAATCAATGCCCATAATCCACATCCTCCAAAAGTTAATAATTGAACAATGCCAATCCAGACATATCCAGTGTAAAATCTATGGATTCCCAAAAATCCTACAAAAAATGATAGTAGAGCTGTAACTAGCCATGATTTTTCAGCTGCTTGAGGTTGTACCTGTGGGTTTGCATTCATACTCATAGTTCATAATTCCTTTCTTTATTCAAATATAAATAAACACCATAGTCATTTTAGTACTGACTATGGTGTTTGTAATCATTCAATAAATGTATTTAATTATTTTCCAGTAGAACCAAATCCCCCTTCTCCACGAGTTGTTTCAGTTAATTCTGTAACAACCTCTAGTTTTGCTTGTTCAACACGAGCAATAACCATTTGTGCAATTCTTTCATCTGGTTGGATTGTGTATGTTTCATTTGAAATATTTACGATAGGAACACAAACTTCGCCTCTGTAATCTTCGTCAATTGTACCAACGCAGTTGATTAAAGTAATACCGTGTTTTATAGATAAACCAGAACGAGGTCTTACTTGTGCTTCGTAGCCGTGTTCTAATTCGATTTTTAATCCAGTTGGAACAAGTTTTCTTTCTAGTGGATTCAATTCCATTGGCTCAGAAATTGCGGCACATAAATCCATGCCTGCTGCTCCTTCTGTTTTATATTCTGGCAAAATATTGTTGTGTGGTAATTTTTCAATTTTCAATACTGTCATCTTATTCCCTTTCTTCTTATTGAACTTTAGCGGATTTAATTTCTTCTTCAACCTTAGTTAAAATTTCATCTATTTTAGAAGAATCTTTAACTCCTCCTTGAGCAAAGTTTGGACGTCCGCCACCATTTGCCCCAGTTGCTCTTGCAATTTCTCCAACAAGTTTACCAGCATTGATTCCTTGTTTTACAAAATTGTCAGAAACTTTAACCGCAACAGTTGTTTCTCCTGCAAGGATAATTACGCTGTTTCCAAGTTTGTTAGATAAATATTCCAATCCGATTTTGATTCCGAGAGGTTTTAATCCTTCAACTTTAGAGATGAATAATTTTCCGCCTTCAATTTCTTGAGCTTTTGAAATAAATGATGCAAATTTGTTTCTTGCATTTTCTTCTTCAAGTTTTTCAATATTTTTTTGAAGTTCTCTATTTTCATCTGACAATTTTTCAACACGTTCAACAACTTCATCAAAGTGAGATTTGAATTTAGTTGATAGTTTGTCAATTTCAGCAGATTTTGCATTTAGATACTCTATTGCTGAAGTTGATACCGCTGCTTCAATACGTCTTGTACCAGCAGCAATTGCACTTTCAGAAATAATTTTAACAACTCTTAAATCAACAAGTTGTCTGGCATGAGTTCCTGCACAAAATTCTTTTGAAATGCAATCTACACCGTCTTTTGTTTCTTTTTCGATAGATACAACTCTAACTGTATCTCCGTATTTTTCTCCAAATAGGGCAGTTGCTCCAGTTAATTCAGCTTCTTTAATTCCCATAACTTTGGTATTAACTTTATAACCTTCGCCAATCCATTTGTTCATTAAGTTTTCAACCTTAACAATTTCATCAGATGTCATAGCTCTAGAGAAAGTAAAGTCAAATCTCATACGGTTTTCTTCAACATAAGAACCAGCCTGTTTTACTTCTGAACCAAGTACTTTAACTAATGCTGCTTGAAGTAAGTGGGCAGATGTGTGATGAACTCTAATTTTTTCTCTTCTGTCAACATCAATATAAGCTTTAACTGTATCTCCAATAGATACTTCACCATTTAAGACATTACATCTGTGAACGTATAAATCATTAACTTTGAATGTAGTTAAAACTTCAGCTTTCAAGTTTTCGCTTTCGATGTATCCACTATCTCCAACTTGACCACCGCATTCAGCGTAGAACGGAGTTTTGTCAAGTACAATGTCAACATATCCTTCGCCTTCAACTTGAGCTAATATTTTAGCATCAGAACATTCATTATCTGTATAACCGATGAAGTTAGTTGAGCCAACTTCTTTTTCGATTTTTGCGTATTTCATATCTCCAGTTACACTGATTTTTGCAGTTGCAGCTTTTGCACGTTCTTTTTGTTCTTGCATTGCAGCTTTGAAGCCAGCTTCGTCAACATTCAATCCTTGTTCAGCTGCAATCTCTTTTGTTAATTCAAATGGGAAACCGAAAGTATCATAAAGTTTGAATGCACTTTCACCATCAATATCTTTTTTGTTTTCGATAAATTCGTCTAACATTTTGTATCCTCTGTCTAGAGTTTTTGCAAAACGTTCTTCTTCTTTTTTTATTGTATCAATGATTTTTTGTTTATTTTTAACTAAATCAGGATATGCTTCGCCATAATTTTCAACGATTACATCAACTAATTTGTACAAGAAAGGTAATTCCATACCCAAGATTTTTCCGTGACGTAATGCTCTTCTCAAAATCATACGAAGAACATAACTTCTTCCTTCATTCCCTGGGATAACACCGTCTGAAATTAGGAAAGAAACACATCTTGCGTGATCTGTAATAATTCTCAATGACACATCTGTTTTTTCAGATTGTTTGTATGGAACTCCACTCATTTCAGAAACCTTGTCCATAATTGGTTTCAATAAATCTGTTTCAAATGTAGAAGCAACGCCTTGGCAAACCATAGCAATACGTTCTAGCCCCATGCCAGTATCAACGTTTTTCTTTCCTAGTGGAGATTGGTTTCCTTCTTCATCTTGGTATAATTCAGTGAATACCAAATTCCAGATTTCAACCCATCTATCACATTCGCAAGTGTCAATACCACAATTAGGATCATCACATTTGTATTGTTCGCCTAAATCGTAGTGAATTTCAGAACAAGGTCCACAAGAACCTGAAGCTCCTGGAGGACCCCAGAAATTGTCCTTTTTACCTTTACGTTTAATACGTTCTGCTGGAACACCTACGCTTCTCCAGATATTAAAAGCTTCTTCATCTGTTTCGTAAATTGTAATCCATAGTCTATCTTTATCTAATTTCAAGACTTCTGTAACAAATTCCCAAGCCCAAGGAATAATTTCTTTTTTGTAGTAGTCGCCAAAAGAGAAATTTCCTAACATTTCAAAGAATGTGTGGTGGCGAGGAGTTCTACCAACATTTTCAATATCAGAATCTTTACCACCAGCTCTAGCACATTTTTGACAAGAAGTTGCTCTAGCAGGTTCGTAAGGGCAAGGTTTAATTCCTAAAAATATTGGTAGGAATTGCAACATCCCAGCAGTTGTAAGAAGAACTGTTGGGTTGTCAGGAACAAGGCTTGAACTCTCAACGATAGTATGTTGATGCTTGTTTTTAAAATAATCTAAATATAATTTTCTAATTTCATTTCCGCTTAGCATAATCTTTTCCTTTATATATTAAATTACAGTATAGAAAAATTATAGCTTAAACATAAAAAATCCGAAAAAATATATGAGTTAATATGGATTTTTATTAACTTAAACCTCTCCACTTGGATAGTATAAAACTGAACAGTTGATTAGTTGTAAGTAGGATATTTTGCTAGTTAAATAAATTTGTAATACAAAATTAAAAACTTTTTCATACTTCCAGCTATTCATAAACAGGAGCCAATATGGCTCTTTTCTTTTATGGGTGAAGAATAAATGAATTTAAAAATTAGACTTGCAAGAAAAAATTTTCGTGCTAAGATAAGAAACGTAAGCCCTGGTAGCTCAGCTGGATAGAGCAACCGCCTTCTAAGCGGTAGGTCATGCGTTCGAATCGCATCCAGGGTATTTATTTTTTCAAGAGGGTTTTAACCCTCTTTTTTTAATGCTAATATATATGCAACATAAATATTTTTAAAAATAAATTTAAGATTTCTATTTAGTGAATTACATGAAAAACAGAAAGTAAAACCCTTGACAATAGTTAGATATCTAACTATAATATAATCGTATGAACGAAATGTTATCATTAGTATCAAAAATTCATGAAAAAGGTAATCGTTTTATTATTGAGGAATTAAAAAATAACGATGCAGAAGGACTTGTCCCTAGTCACGGGGATATTCTTGTATGTCTTTACAAAAATGGTAAAATGACAATGAAAGATATCGCAAATCGTATTCATCGAACAAAACCGACGGTAACTGTACTAGTGGATAAACTTGAGAAACTAGGATATTTAAAAAGAGAATCATCTGATAAAGATAATCGTTGTACATATATTGTTTTGACTCAAAAAGGTGAAGATTTTAAAGAGATATTTGAAAAAATTTCAGAAGAATTGAATAAAATGTTATACAAAAATTTATCTCCAGAAGAGTCTGAATTAATAGAAAAACTTTTAAGAAAAGTACAAGAGTAAAATTTTTTATAATAATGGTTAGATATCTAACGAAAGGAGAAAACATTATGACAAATTTTAAAAACGCAGAAATCGGAAAAATCAGTGAAGTAGGCAAAAATTATGAAAACGGCAAAGCGTTTTTGCATGATTTGTTGGATTTAACAAGTTGTGAAATTTCAGTTAGTGCTATGCCTGCTGGAGTAAAATTACCATTCAATCACAAACACAAACAAAATGAAGAAGTTTATATTTTCTTAAAGGGTGAAGGTTCAATGACTCTAGATAATGAAGTTGTTGAAGTAAAAGAAGGCAGTTGTGTAAAGGTTCTTCCAAGTGCTGTAAGAACAATGGAAGCAAAAACAGATATGGAATATATATGTGTTCAAGCAAAATCTAATAGTTTAGAACAATTTGGACTTGGTGATGCAGAATTGTGCTAGTTCAAATTTGGAAAAATATAAGATGAGAAAGAAATAGATTTTTATAAATAAATGTAACAATAAAATTAGAAGTTGAAATTTCAAAAAATAAAATATTTTTATTAATGTATCAGTTAAAAATACTGACTTTTGTTCATTTAGAATGGAAAGGGGCGAAGAGCCCCTTTCCATTTTTATTTTATTTGATTGAATTACCCACAAAAAATAGACCATAAAAAAGAGAGTCTTGAAACTCTCTTTTTTATGGAGCGGGAGCCAAGTAGGTACTATGCCTCTAATGCTCGATAAATCTCGCAAAGAGTCATAGTGGGGTTTATTTGGGACATTAGAATTGTAATTAATTAGCCTGTGTTGGCGAACACGTTTAGGTTTTAGCGGTTTAATGCAAATTGACTCAAACGTAACGAAAGGTGACTTTTTGTCCACTTTCTGTCACGCAAAAGTCCAATATAAATCCGAGCAAATCGCTAAAACTCAAACACACTCTATATTATAGCGATGACAAAACTTGGACACAAAAGACCCTTTTAAAATTGCTATTTTTTAAGTCGGAAGCAAGTCTGAAGTATTTACTATATTTGAATGATAGTAAAATCAGCTCAGAAAAAACACTATACAACAACAAAAATCTTCCTAAAAACTATCGATTTCAGTCAAGTTATTCAATGCAATTCATCAAAGTTTCATAATGTAATTCATCATAATTCTCAATAAATGTGATTAATAAATCAACTGCTCCTAATAAATAACTTTTATCAAATATTATTTCAGGATGAGAATGTGATTCATTATTTGCAATTCTATATAAAGCAGAATATTTTACTTGATCTTCTTTATAGTGTTTTATTAATTTTGTTAGTTTGTCGCATGGATTTAAATTATTAGGGATTTTATATTGTAAATAATTGTCCATAAAACGACGCAAACAATGACCAATTAAAAATAATTCTCCTTCACCTGTAATTTTGAATTTATATAATATTGCAAATAAAAAATCATATTCCGTATCATGTTTTTGTAATTCTTCTGGCAGTTCTGTAATAATTGATTCTTCATTCATTCTTCTTATATAATAATGTTTTAAAGTTGTACTAGATTTTTTATAATCTAATAATCTATACAATTCAAAATTATGCGTAGTAATAAAAGTTTGATTAAATTTATCAATAACCTCTTTTATTAATATACTTATAGAGTAAATATGGTTTTTATCTAAGCTAGAAATTGGGTCATCAATAAACAATATTTCATCTTTTGCTGTATTTTTATTTATTGCATTTAATATTTTGGTATAAAAATGTGCAAAGGAAATTGCGGTTTTTTCTCCCTCACTTAAATTGGTGGCTAATTCATTTTCCCCTCTATATAATTTTGTAACATCTACTATATCTCCATTGTCATTGCGACCTTTTATAACTTTTAGATTAATATTTGATTTATTCAAAAATAATTGACTTAAAATATGATTAATTTCATCAGCACCCTTTTTTACATCTGAAATTTTTGCTTCTTCTTCAGCTATTAGGTTAGTTATTGTAGATATTTTTTCGGTAGTCTTAGTTATGCCTTGGTTAGAATCTTCAATTATTTTTTTAGCTCTTATATATCTTGGGTCTAATAATAAACTTGATATTAATGAATTTTTAATTTCGTGTTCTATTGAAAGTTTAATTTCAGTTTCGTTATCCACAAAATTATTATGTTGCTCAATAATATAATTTATGTGTTGTATTATTGTATTTATCTCATTAACATTTGATTTTATATTTGATTTTAATATTAAATTTCTCTTATTAAATTTAGCATCTAATATTTTTAATATTGCATCACAATAACTATTATATATTTTTATTTGCTGAACCAAAAGATTATGATATTTTTCATATTCTAATTTATAGTTGTCAGATATTTGCAAAGGTGATGGAATTATTGTTGAACATTTCTGTACTCTTAATTTATAACTAGTAATATCATTTCCAAGTTTATCAAATTCAGATTGAAAAGCATTGTCTAAATAATCTAATCTTTCGGAAGATATTTTATTATTACAAAATAGACAAAAATCTTCATTTTGGTGAATTTCTAGTCCGCTTTTTACCCAATCCAGAGCTTTTTTCTCGGATAAGTTTTTTATTATTTCTGAAGGTTGAACACTTTTTCCTATAAGTTCTTCAAATAATTTTAAATCAAATTCTTGCAACAAAGAAATTTTTTCTTGCTTGCTATATTTTGTAGGGTTTTGTATTGTTTTTATTTTGGAGTTTAATATTGAATCTTCAAATACATATTGATTAAGATTTGTTTTATCTAAATCTCTTTCAATAGCTTGAATATTATTGGCATTAAAACGACTACTTATTATTTTATCAATTTTATCAGAGTATTCTTTTCGCACGGTGCTGAAGTTTTTTTCTTCTTGTTTTAACTCTTTCTCATATTGAGCCTTATCGTTAATTAGAACTTCTCGCTCTTTTTTTAAATCATTAATCTTTTCTATTATTTCTTTGGCTTTATCTGCAACAACAATAAGATTAGTTGTTGCATTGGATTCAAAAAATAAATTTTTATCTACATAATTTGCATTAAAAACATATGTTTTAATTTTTTCTACATCTTCAATACATAATTTCCCTTTAGTTGTTATTAAAGTAAAATCTATATCTTCATCGACATTTTTATCAAAGGTTTCACTATAAATTTCAAAAATATTAGATAAAGTAGTTTTACCTGAATAATTCCAACCATACAATAAGTTAAATTTATTAAAAGGTTGAGATACACCTTTAAAATTTTTAAAACGCCGAAAATTATTAATTTCTATATTCTTAATTATAGGTTCATTCATACAAATAACTGCTTTCTAATTTTAAATTATTTTTAATTCTTCAACAGTATACAGCGGTAAATCAATAAGATTATCAGTTTTCTTATAATCCGCCATTGAAGTTCTTATTGCGTAATTTGGCTTAAATTTTTCCATATAAACTTTTAAACTTTTAGCCTGTAAGTTCTTTTCAGCTTTAACTTCAACAGGAACAACATTTGATTTTAGTTGAATTACAAAATCTACTTCTGCTCTGCTTGTTTCATTAGACCAATACATTACCGGCAAATCTTTAATAGTCTTAAATTGTTGCAAAACGTATTGTTCTGCAATAGCACCTTTAAATTCTTCAAATATACGATTCCCATCTATAATTGTTTCTGCTTCCAAGCCAGTCATTGCACCTAATAACCCAACATCCAAAACAAATAATTTAAATGCGCTAAAATCTTCATATGCAATAATTGGTAAATCCGGTTTTGTTATTTTGTTTACTCTGTAAATCAAGCCACTATTGATCAACCAAGATAACGCAGTTTCAAAATCTCTTGCTCTTGCACCTTCCTTTACGGCTCCATATATAAATTTCTTGTTTTCTTTACTCAATTGTGCAGGGATTGATTTCCACAATAAACGTATTTTAGCTACAGTATTTTCGGGAATGTGCTTTGTAAAATCTTCTTCATAAGCAGATAGAATCTCATTTTGTAGTTCTCTTACACTCATAAAATCTTTGTTCTCTACAAAATCACTAACAACTTCTGGCATACCTCCTACGTAGCAATATTGTTTTAATAGTTTTGCATATTTATTATTGAACAGTTTTATAGTTTTATAATCTTTATTGTTTAATAATTCTACAAATCTTTCTTCATCCATTGCTAATAGGAACTCTTCAAAACTTAAAGGGTAAAGATTCATAAAAGAAACTTTACCAACAGGAAATCCAGTTCCTTCATGACAGGCAACACCTAATAAACTCCCAGCGACAATAATATCGTATTGAGGAGCATTTTCTCTAAAATATTTTAATGAGGTTAATGCTCTTGGGCATTCTTGAATTTCATCAAGAATTATTAGTGTATCTTCAGGATTTATTTTTATCTTTGTTGCAAGACCGATATCCATAATCATGCGATTTGTATCATAGTCTATACCAAATATTTCTCTACTTTTTTCGTCAAGATCAAAGTTAATATAAGCAACTTGTTTATAATATCTTTTGCCAAATTCTTGCATCAACCAAGTTTTACCAACTTGTCTTGCTCCTTGTATAATTAATGGCTTGTGATTTTTTTTATTCTTCCAATCTATTAGTTGTTTTATAGCGTATCTTTCCATGCCCTAATCCTCTCTTTATAAGTCTATTATATCACAAACCGTACATTTTTTACACGACTTTTTATCATGTTTTACACATTTTTTACACGACTTTTGAAGCTAATTTGCACATTTTTGACAGAATCTCAAATCGTCAAACATATAATTTGTTAATTCAAGTTCCTGTTTTACCTTATAAAAATCTTTTCTAATTTTGCGTTTTAAAGATTTATTTTGTTGTTCATTACCTGTTAAAATGGTGTTCAAAGGCTGTTTTAATGTAATCAAATTTTGAACAATCGGAAGCATATATGAGTATTTCTTTTTAAGTATTCTAAAAAGTTGCGCCAGTTGTTCCGGAGTCAGAATTTGTATTTGCCTTTTTGGAATATTTGCGATTCTTTTCACTTCAAACACACAGGTTTTATCGATATAACCCTCCTTTTGAAAATGTTTTATTATCTGATTTAAAAGAGTCCGAATGTTTTTTATTCTGCGTTCGGATATTTGTTTGTTTTGCATAACTTTTCTGAAATTTTCTATGTCAATAATTATAATATCTTTCAGTTTAAAGTTTTTGAAATACGGAATAATATGTGCATTTATAAAAGTGTTGTACGCTTTAATCGTGTTGATTTTGATATTTCTGTTTTTACAATTTTCTAAAAATATTTCACAAGCAGCAACAACTGTAATATCAGAATTTTTGCTTTTAATATTTTTATCAACAATCTTGAATTTGTCTTCTACTTTCATTTTTTCAACATATTCAAATTTATTTCCAAGTGATTTTATGTTCTCTGAAGCCTGGATATATTTTTCGGTGGTATCTGCATCAATACCACAGAACATAACAATATCTTCAAGAGTAAATGTTTTTAATCTTTTTGTGACTTTTAATATCTTATCCATTTAACACCTCACTTGCGATATTTTCGTCAATCTGTGCTAATCCGTTTGCTTGCACCACTTTTTCAAAAGCATCAATTGTATTTACAATTTGCCTAAAACTTTTGGCTTTGTTGTGTATCAAATGTACAGCATCTTTTGTTATTTCAACTTCCGAGATTTCTTCTGCAATTTGCTTGATATCAGAATATTCAAACTCGCTAAATTTGTATATTTCGGAAATTCTGTCAAACAGGTGAGTATGCTTTTTGAGTTTGTGTTTAGCGAGCTGCATCCCAACCAAAATTATCGAAACACCTGTTTTATCATGTAAATCTCTCAATGTTTCAATAGTCCTAAAATCCTTTAACAGATAATCAATTTCATCGACTATTATCATTTGTGGATTTGATCTAAGGGTATTAACGCATTGCCTAAAAATATCTGCCGTATAAAATCTTGGAATTTCATCAAGTTCTTTTGCTATTTCTTCAAGCATCCATTTAGGACTCATTGAATTTGTTGCTCTGACATACAAAGCTTCATATTGTATTGAAAGATAAAGTGCAGTTTTTGTTTTGCCAAGTCCTGCATTACCATAAATCAGACCAATTTTTGATATATTATCCGGTTTATTTTTCAGGTTGTGAATCAGATTAATAAATCCTTTTACATTTTTAGTTAATACAAATTTTGGTTTCATATTCTTTAAACTCCTTAGATTCTTTATATGCAATTAGCCAACCCCTATCGTCATTACAAGTGCAGCCGTGCTCCATTAGGTATTCATACCTTTCTCTGCTCGTTTTGAATAACGGCTTAACCGCAGGATTATATTTTTTAGGTTTTTCCTTTTTGATTTCTATCTTTGGAATAATCTGTAGTGGTAAGGTTTCTTCTTTTTCTTCAATCTCGCATTCTAAAATTTCTAAATCTTCAATATTTAAAAACTCTTTACAAGCTTTTATTGTTTTGTTTTTTAGTTGTTTTTGTTTTTGGATTTTCTGCTTGTAATCCTCAATATCCTTAACTTCGCCCGTGTAATGAGCAAGCGGATGAGTCAGGGTACTTCTATCTGCTCTGCATAAAAACTTACCTGATATTGTATAAACATTGATGTAACTCAAATCAAACAGGCTGTATTTTATTATCACTTTTTGCCGCAAGCCATAAAGTGCGTCGTTGTAATAGTCAGCTTTTAAAAACCTTATTCCCTGACTTGTGATAGTTTTGATTTCTTGAGCCATCATCAAATCGTCTAACTCTCTAAGGTTTATTTCTTGTCGTTCAATGCTATCGAGCATTTCTTTAATTGTTTTAGATTTATCATTCGGACAAGGCAAAGAGTTTTCATACTCAAGCCAACTGTTTATCATTTGTATCGTCTGCTGAATTGTGGGGGTATATTCCTGATAAATTTCAGAATGGAATTTTTCATTTCGGCGGAGTCTTGCGGGTTTACATTCTATACTTGTTCCAATATAACTTGGAAGCAGTTTTTCAAAACTTTCCTGCATTTCCAAGAAAAATCTTTCAATAACTTTTGCTCTGGCATTATATGGATTTGCAAAAACTGTTGTTATGCCAAGTTTTTCATAAATTCCTTTTAAACCAACTTCATCGAATTTAGCACTGCCTACAAAATATTTACCGCGGAATGCTCTGCCGTTATCTAAGTAAACAAATTTTGGAATTTTACCCAAATTCAATATTGCATTTCTTAAAGCTGACGTGATATTTTGCGTATTTTCTTCAATCATTATTTCATATCCGACTAACGCAGTTGATTTCCAATCCAAAAATCCAATCAATGTTACTCGGCAGGGTTTACCTGTAAAAGGATTTATTACCTGAAAATTTAATCTTTTTCCGTCTGCAACAAGAACTTCTCCGACTTCAATCTTTGAAGTATCCCTTTTTATATGCGGAATAACATCCTCTTTTAATGCTTTTTCTCCGTCGCGCAATAAAGTCCATTTGTCAAAATAAGTTGATTTATACCAGTTCGCAAATCTTCTGAATGTTGGAGGTGCAGGAATGTATTCTGCACCCTGAGTTTTTAAAACATATTGTGTTAAAGAAATTGCTTTTCCGATGCTGAATTTATTCGGGTGCATAAGCAGTTTCAAAAATATCTGTTTTTCGTAATCTGTCAAACAGGTTCTTGAATAATCTTCATAATGATAATTCGGAATAAGTAACTCATAATTATTACTGTTTCCTAAAATTCGGTTCCATCGTTGAAGTGTTCCGATTGAAACTTCGCCAATTTTTGCATAAATTTCAGGATACAAAACTTGAGCATTATATGCACTTAAAAAGTCTGTATCAAATTGAGTTTTATTGTTTTGATTTTTGCGCTGATTTTTCCAAAAATTCAACAAATCCAACCGAGCAAGTGCAATTGTTTTTGCTTTATCTGGTTTGTGAAAATCTATAAGTGTCGGAAGTTGTTTAACTTCATAAGTCGGAACAATTTTTGAATAATACCTTTCCTGAAGTTCCGGCTCAATGCTTGATAACAAAATCTCAAAACTCTTTCCACCTTTGACGGTTATCTCACGAGTAATATATTTATCTTTTGATAACCTAATAGCTCGAGTGCTAACGCCTTTAAGTTCTGCTAATTCTTTAATTGTAATGTATTTTTCGCCTGTCATCGTACTGTCATTCATCGCTCCAAACTCGGAAGAATAGAAGTGTTTCCAACTAGTTTTGTATCATTCTGACACATAGTTGGAAGTAAATCAGGACTTGATGTTTTCGCAAAACGAGTTAAAATGTGTGTACCCCAATGCTTACCTCAACCAATTTTAAGGAGTTTTTATGCGTAAAGAATTAAAAAAGCAGATTGAATTACTTGAACAAAAAATGAAAAGAAGCCCTAATAATATAAATAATGGCGGAAGTCATTTTCTATACCGCAGAGAAAGAATGATAAGGTTCAAAATGCTGCAGAAAAACATGTCGCAAAAAATGCTTGCTAAAAGATTAAACCTAACCGAAAGTTATATCTCAAAACTCATTACAGGCGAACGCTACAACCAAGATTTTGAAAGGTACATTATTCATATTTTAGATGTGAATTATTGTTGTATTTAAATATGAAACATCAGAATTGATTATTAAGGGATATTTACAATTTCTTTTTCATTTAAAAATTTCTAATATAATAAGAATATAAGGTTAGATTATTTAAAAGTTATATGAAAAAGAATAGTAGAAAAAAATTTTCAGAAAATACACAACAATTTCTTTATGATGAAGTCAAAGGAAAATGTCCTTTATGCTTGAATTCTTTAACATATGAAAAAAATAACAAATTATATAAGGATTTTGAAATTGCTCATATTTATCCATTAAATCCAACAAAAGATGAAATTGAGTTATTAAAAGATGAAATCCGACTAGGAAATGTAAACGATTTAACAAATTTAATTGCTTTGTGTCCAAATTGTCACAACCAATATGATAAACCTAGAACTATAGAAGAATATAGAAACTTAGTAAAGATAAAACAAAGATTATTAAAAAATAATGAAATACTAAAATATTATTCTTCTTTTTACATAGAAGAAGAAATTACAAATATCATAGAAAATATTGTAAACTGCGACTTGAATGAAGATAATGAGGAATTAAGTTTTAAATTAATGACTGTTGGTGATAAAACAAATAATTCTTGCCCATTATCTCTAAAAAAACATATAAAAAGAAATGTTGCTGAATATTTCAATTATATTAGAAGTTTATTTACAGAGATAGATAAAAATATCCCCGGTAAATTTGATGCAATTGCCTCTCAAATAAAAAGTTTTTATAAAAAATGTCAAATGACAAATTCAAACCAAGAATGGATCTATTATCAATTGGTTGATTGGTTATGCAGTAAAACACAAACAACCAATAAAATTTCAGCAGAAATTATTATTGCATTTTTTATACAGGATTGTGAGGTTTTTTCATGATACTACCAAACAAATTAATTTCATTAAGTAATTCCATTGCCTATAAATCTACATTTATACTTGATGAAATAAAAAATAAATTATATAACCCCGCAGAATTATATGCTTTTTTATCAGAAAAGTTTGAAGACATAAATGAATATATTATAGCATTAGATTTGCTTTGCTTAATGGGGTATGTTAATTTAGATATGCAATCTGGAGTTTTGGAATATGTTAAAGAAAATAATATGTGATAAATTTATAGAAAACGAAATTGTCTTTCATAATGGTTTAAATGTAGTACTTGGCGATGATATAGCATCAAATTCCATTGGGAAAACAACTCTCTTAATGATTATCGATTTTATTTTTGGCGGAAATGATTATATAAACAAAAATAAAGATGTAATAGAAAATTTGGGACATCACACATTTAATTTTATCTTCCAATTTGGAGATGAATTATTATACTTTTCTCGAAACACTGAAAATCCGAAAGAAATTACTATGTGTGATAAATATTTTAATCTAATTAAAAAAATATCAATAACGGAATATACTAATAGATTAAAGCAATATTATAAATGCGAAATTGATGATTTTTCATTCCGAGACATAATAGGAAGGTTTTTTCGCATTTATGGAAAAGAAAATTTGAATGAGAAAAAGCCTATCCAATATTATGAAAAAGAAACTTTTTCTGAATCTATTATTAATTTAATAAAATTATTCAAATTATACCCTACTATAAAAAATTTAGAAGAACAAATTAATGATATAAAAAATAAGAAAAAATTTATAGAAGAAGCTGTAAAAAGAAATTTTGTTCCTAATGTTACAAAAAGTATTTTTAATACTAATAAAGATAAAATTGATAAATTAAATAGTGAGTTATCGGACTTAAAAAAATCAATAATTTCATCTAGTGTAAGTATTGAAAATATTATTACACAAGAGGTAATTATATTAAAACAACAAAAAAATAATTTATTAAATCAAAAAAATGTTTTAATCTCAAGAGAAAATAGAATAAAGAAAAATTTAGATAATAATAAAAATAATGTATCTCCTGAAATAGAAAAATTTGCACAATATTACCCTAATATTGATATAGAAAAAATAAAGGAAGTTCAATCTTTTCACAATAATCTTGTATCTGTTTTAAACAAAGAAATGAAAACTTCTTGCAAAGAAATTGCAGCTAGGGTTGCTGTTATAGAAGAAAATATTAAACAACTGGACAAGAAAATACTAGAAAAATTAAATGTTAAAGATGCTCCTAAAATAGCAATAGACAGAATTATTGAACTATCAAATGCTATAAAACAACTAGAAACAGAAAATGGATATTATACTAATTTAGAAGAATTAAAAAGTAATGAAAAATCTTTAAAGGCACAGTTAACTAATGATAAAATTGATATTTTAAAAAATATTTCAAATTGTATAAATGAAAAAATGGAAAATACAAATAGTATTATTTATAATAATACTCGTAGAGCTCCTGTTATTAATCTGGAAGAAAATAGATATCAATTTAAAACAGAAGGTGACACAGGAACCGGTACGGCATATGCAAGTTTAATCAATTTTGATTTAGCAATATTAAATTTAACTTGTTTACCAGCACTTGCACATGATTTAGTCTTGTTGAAAAACATTGAAAATAGTGCATTGAGAGCTATTATCAAATTATATTCAGAGTCTCAAAAACAAATATTTATTGCTTTAGATAAACTCAATTCTTATGATGATGTTACCCAAAAAATAGTGGATAAATATAAAGTAATACAATTAGAAAAAAACAAAACTTTATTTATAAAAAACTGGAAATCGAATAGTTTATAATTATTATTAGTTTATTTATACAATCTTGCGTTTTTATTAATCTCATTGATCAAATAAATAATATTATCTGCATCTTTTGGAGCAAAAACTCCGTCTAAGCCTTCGGTATTGATGAAAGTAAAAGGTTGTTCAAACAATTTTCCGGTATCCATTGTTCCATTACATTTAATATAATCAATGATAGTTTCAACAAATCTGATTTGATTAGAATTAAATTTGTTATTGTCCAAATATTCGCTAAACACTTTCTCTATTTCCGTTCTTTCAACACCAATAATTGAACGAATAAATTCGCCTAAGCCCTTGCCTTCTTGAATTGTTTGCAATTGTTCACGAGAACCTATGTCAGAATTTTCAAACAATATTCTTTCTAATTGTTCAATATCAAGTTCCGTCAAAGGCTTATTAAATTTAAGTTTATTTATGCAAATATCATTAACATGCGCCTGCAAAAATGCTTCAACTTTTTTCTTATATTGTGCTATATCAACACCACTTACGGTATTAACTGATGCCGTTCCAGGTATTGGTTCAAGTTCATCCTCAAAGTCGCTATAAATAATATCTTTTTGTGCATAATCTATAAGATTTACAAGGTTTCTCAATTTAATACGGACTTCTTCAAGAGTAGATATTGTAACATTTGCCCAAAATTCATCAGTCAAAATGCTTTGAATTAATTCTAAATTTTGTTTTACAAGTGGGATTGATGATTTTTCTTCTAATCTAAAAGCAATTTCTTTGATATTCTTTTGATATTTTTCAAATTTAACCATATCACGTGCATAGTATGATAGTTGCGTATTTAATATCATCAAGTCAAAGCGTTTTGCATACTCATCTTCTTCCGGTAAAGTTGTTGGCAAATGTGAAACTCTATCTTTTATTGTAATAAAATCCATATCGTCAAGATTATTCCATTTTTCACGGTCAGAAAACTCATCAACTGCTCGCAAATGCCGTCTTACAATGAAATTATCTCTGTTCATTGTTTTGACGGTATTATGCAAATCATCCTTAATTTTGTTTGATAAAAGCTTTAAGACTTCATCATCATCTTTAATTTTTTCGGCAAGTTCCAGTTTTTTAAGGAATATTTTTTGTCCTAAAGACATTTGGTTTGAAGATTTTGCGCCTTCAGGATTAATTGAGAAATATTCAAAATTTCCGCAAGCATCGAAGATAAAGAACTTCTTTTTATCATCCTTCGGTCCGAATAATTCAGGACAAAGTCTTGTTCCTCTACCTATCATCTGATGGAATTTTGTGCGAGAACGAACGACTTTAAAAAATACCAAGTTCACAATTTCCGGAACATCAATACCGGTATCAAGTTTATCGACAGAAATTGCAAGAACAGGATCTTCTTCTTTTGTTGAGAATTTATCAATCAAATTTTGAGAATATTGTGTTTTATGTGTAATTACTCGGGCAAATTTTCCGTTGTATTCTTTATAATTTGCATCAAATCTTTCTGCGATAAATTGTGCGTGATTTTCATTTGCTGCAAAAATAATGGTTTTGCCAAGTTTATCGCCACCATTAACTTTTATACCGTTTTCCATTAAACATTCAAGTATTTTATCAACTGTATCTGTATTAAAAAGCCACTTGTTTAATTGTGCGGCATCAATTTCCTCAGGCAAAGTTTCTGTTTCTTCATTATAAAACTTTGTTTCGTACTCTTCTTTTTCTTCTGCTGAAAGTTCATCATACTTGATGCCTTCTCTTAAAAATTTAGTAGCACAATCAAACTGCTCATAAGGAACTAAATATCCTTGTTCTACTGCTTCATCGTAATCATAATAATCAGTTGGTACGCCGTCTTCAAGTTCAAAAACCTTATAGGTGTTTTTGTCGACTTCATCTCTTGGCGTTGCAGTTAAACCAAGTAGCAAGCCATCAAAATAATTAAATATTTCTCCGAATTTTTTGTAAATACTTCTATGTGCTTCGTCTATTATAATCAAGTCAAAATGAC